>Ga0065711_1033302_pt1 | contig 25751 bp, 33 predicted proteins | sample Hoacrofraction12_FD_59098 | JGI IMG/M metagenome (GOLD analysis project Ga0065711, IMG submission 59098) | Hoatzin crop microbial communities from Cojedes, Venezuela - Epithelial fraction 12 v2 (version 2) | ecosystem: Host-associated > Birds > Digestive system > Esophagus > Crop | place...
GTAGGCTTCTTCTCTTACCTCCGGGGCCTGGGATTCCTGAGGGCCAGTCTTAGCACTGAAGACTGAAGCAAAGAAGGCATTCATTAGCTCTGCCTTCTCCGCATCCTCCGTCACCAGGACACCCGCCTCAGGTTGGCATGAGGCATGCCAAGAGGAGGTAAAGGCTGGCAAAGGATGGTCTGGTGGGATACAGGTCAAGTCCTTATCGCTCCTCTTCTGCAGCCGGTGACCATCTTCCCTTCCGAGCCGCGCTGTGCTCTGCTCTGCTCCCAAAGACCCTCTGCAAACATTGCTTTCAACTGCTGGGATACTTTCAGTTTTGTGTAAGGACTTGTGGACAGATTTTATCATTAAATCTTAGGTTTAGGGGTTTTTTGTTCATTGCTGATTGGAAACTTATCAGTATAATTACACAAGCATATGTTTTATAGGTTGCATATTAACACTATTAAATGGCAATCTGGTATTTACTGTAAGTTATATTAACTGTTACTGATTACTATTACAACGAATGCTGACATAATTATTGAATGAGGGCCATTTTAAATTGCAAACTCCCTATATATGCCACTGTGCAATACTCCTCTCTATTACTGAACTGAGCAAAGGGACTTCAAGTATCCAGACTCCTTGATGTATTTATGTGGCTGAAGGCATGATGGATTTCATATGTTGCAAAATCTGAGGTCTCATTTAAAAATAATAACTGGGCTCTCCAGGTTGCCAGCTCTGCTCAGTGCCCTCTTTCCTCCTTACCTTGAGCATTGAGAAACACCCTGATAGCCCACACACCTTTCACAGTGCCTGAACTCCACCAGTATGGTGCAGTTTTGGTCTTTTTTTGATTTGCCAAAGTCTGCAGACACTGTCTCAAGGACTTTCAGCTCTCAAGGCAGATTTCCACTCCACGGTGAGGGCAGGGAGAGATGTGCTCTGGACAGGGGACATTGCCACAGAGCATGATGGCCTCATCCTGCCATCACCATGGGACTGTTTGAAGGTTGGGATCACCTTCAGGTTGAAATGTATGGAAGTGGGGATTGCTGTGGTGTGGCACCCTTGGAGCAGCCCTGATGAGGTGCTGCTTTCCATCGGGTCTGATGTGGAAGGAAGTCAGGGAAGCTGGAAAGGTTTGATACGTCAAGAGAGCAGACATTTGGGAGCTTGTTAAAATTGGGGAAGGGGGGGAAGAATATTGGTTTTATAAAAAGGAACTCTAAATGACTCAGGAAGCAATAAAATCTCTGTTTCCAGCTGAGTAGGTTGGGTTACACTTCAGGTTGCGAGCTGGGATGGGGGGGGAAATAATCCTGTGCCTCTCATTTGGATGTGTGCATGGGGATGTCTGTGCAGGGATGGGGCATGACCTTCTCCCGGGCCCACGAGGGCTTAGAGGGACATGAGATCCGGTGGCTGGAGTGGGTCCCAGGATCTCTCCTGCTCCATCCGCTTGTGGGACGGCAGCAGTGCAGCCTCCAATGGCCACTTATTAAGGAATATGCCTTTGATATAGGGCACCTGGGAGCACTAAATAATGACTTATAATGGGCCATATAAAAATAAAGACTCATTTCGTTCTGGCTGTGGCTCACAAATGAAAGTTATCATTTCTCTGGCTCTCCGAAGGGACTGGGAAGCCTCTGCTGTCCTAGCAGTACGAAACCTTGCATCACAGGAGGGGAAATGAGGGGGACTCAGGTCTTCTATACTGGGGTTGTGAAGCCTTGAGTCTCTGTTTCAAAAAACTTTCTCCCTTCCTGGCTCTCTTGGGGGAAGATGGGTCTTGAGGAGGAGTCTCCTGAACGCTGTACTGAAGTTGCCCAGCAGCAATGTGTTCTGGGACAGCCATTGGGGGTAGCTTGGTCAAAGCTTCAGCAGCTATATGGGGCTGCTCTGCTGGGGAGCTTGGGAAAATCCCTTCTCATAGTTTTCCTGGCTGTGGGACAGAGAATCATAGAATCATTAAGGTTGGAAAAGACTTCTAAGATCAAGTCCAACTGTCAACCCATCATCACCACGCCTGCTAAACCATGTCCTGAAGTGTCACATCTACATGTTTTTTGAACACCTCCAGGGATGGGGACTCCACCACTTCCCCGGGCAGCCTGTTCCAATGCCTGACCACTTTTTCGGTAAAGAAATCTTTCCTAATATCGAATCTGAACCTCCCCTGACACAACTTGAGGCCATTTCCTCTCATCCTAGTGCTAGTTACTTGCAAGAAAGAGCAGATGACTGAGGCAAGCATCATCTATCCAAGCATCCTGTCCACTAGGACACCTTGCCCAAAAGCGATGTGGAGGGTAAGGAGTGAGCTTGTGTGCTGTTAAACCACCCGATCCTGGAGCACTAAGGCTTTGCTTGTCTAGTGGAGACCTTCCCTGCAGGGCTGGCTTCTTTTGGTGGCCGTGATAACTGGGTTTGAGTGTCTTTGGCCAGCTGCAGGGTCACGGGCTGTGTGGAGGGGCAGTGAGGGATGGTGAGGGGGTGGTGGGGGAGCAGCCCTTGCTGTCACAGAAAGGCATCTCTGCATCACCTGCAGGTTTAAGAAATCCTCTTGGACCAAATGAACAATAAAGGGGAAAAGGTCCAGTGCAGCAGCGTCTTTTAGGATGTTCCCAGCCCAGGGAAGGAGCATCCAGTTTCTGCTACCCCTCAGGTTTGCCCTACCTGAGATGCATTAAATGCACAGCTCGTTGTGTGCATGCTAGTGCTGTAAATTCATAGCTCGCTGTGCTTATTGTGTGTTTCTAGTCTGCTTTCCCAAGAAAATGAGTCTTTTGCAAACAGCTTTCTGCCTCTTTTCCCCTTTTCCACCCCACAATCTGCTTTCAGATTTGATCCACCTGCTGACAGCGAGGCAGAGGTTTAAGGTTTCCGTGAGCTTTGTGAGAAATGGGAGGTGATGAGCAGAGCTGGGCTGGGGATGTCCCCACTGAGGACACGGTGGCGTGAGGACCTGGCGTTTATCAGACACCAAAGCTTGGGAGCTCGTGCTCTGCGGCTTCAATCCTTGGGTGCTGTTGGGGCTGGGAAGTGGTGTTGGGCTGCTCTGCCTTGAGCAAAACGCAGCATCCACAGAAGCACAGGTGGGTGCTGTTTGCTCTCACGGCGAAAATAAAGTTCGCAAGTCTAGAGGACTTCACTGCCTTGAAGAAAAAGCCGCTCTCCTGCCTGCACCGTTGTCCCTGGAGAAGCATTAAGGAGTGCAGAGTGGACCTGGAGGAGACGTCACCTACCAGCCCTGAGGGCTTGCTAATCGGCAATATTTTACATCTAATAGGAGCAAAGAAAGGCAAATAGTCTGTGAGGAGAGATCCACGGCATATACTATTGGAATAACAGATGGAAATATTATATTTTTTGAAACATTCTTGCTGCAGAGCTGCCTCTTTGAAGTGTGTTTGAGCAGAACACACCGTGCCAAGAACAGGGTGAGAAATTATTCGTGTCAGCAGAGCTGGGATCTGGCGTGGCCCAGATGATGTGGAGCCCCAGCTTGGGAGGGGGGGAGGGTACAAGGGTCTGGCTGGACCCGTCCTTTGCAGGCAAATCCACCAGCTGTGCCCAGGTGAGATGGTAAATCGGGGGCTTCCCAGAGATGTCACTCCCTGCACATGGGGCTAATGGCCTGTGCTTGCTGGCAGTGCTGCCCATTACATTTGCACTGGCACTTTTTTCCCCCACAGTGATAAATGTCTTTCAGGGCAGAGGAAAGGAAAGGATTAAAGCTTTATGGGACCTCTCTCTAAAAAGCATTAGATCGTGGCTTTTCCTTCCACCTGATGCTCTTTTTCTTAGAATGAAAAGTTTCATATTCTGTCAATTTGGGGGAAATTAAGGTGGGAGCAGGGCACCCCCAGGATGGGGCATTAGATCGGAGGCTGCAAGGAAGAGATGAAGGGAAATGGTGATCGAGGCAGGTTGCAAGCATCCAGCACCACTGAGGGAAGGGAGAGAGAGGTCTTCAATGGGGGAAGTGCCCCGCTGCCTGGCTCCCACCAGGTTGGCTCTGCAGGGCTGGGGGACACCGAGTGCCGGGGCTCAGAGCTGGGACAGCACTGTCATGTGCCAGGGCATGGCTCAGTCTCCCCAGCTAGCAGGAAGAGGTTTGGGTTGAAAGAAGCTTCCTCCAAAACATGCAAGGAAGGAATAAAACAAGGTCAGGCAGAGTGACAAGGCTCTCGGCTCTGTTTTAGGGGTCCCTTTGGGTGAATAAATACCTCTTTGCTCTGCAGCAGCTTTTTCCAAGGCCTGGCTGTGGAGGAAGGGGGCTTTTCGTGCTGGGCTGGTGGGTTTGCTCCTGAGATGCTGGCAGAGATCTCCAGCCTGGAGTGGCCCTAAACTTGAAGTGGGTGTCTTGGGAGGGCTGTCCTGTGAAGCCACCATCCTCCTTCTTGGAGGTGTGTGTGCAGTGCCTGCTGTCCCAGGCTGGGCTTGGCAGTGGGCACAGCTGGGAGAAGAGCAGCTGTGTCCCCTGCACCAAGTTGGGAGGGGAACGGAGTCCCTGGTGGGAGAGGAACAGGGCAATATCTTTTCTTGGACATGCTGAGCAGGCAAGCACTCATCTCCAGGGCGGTGGGAAGCAAGGGAGGCTGAAGCCCTGAGTGGGCTGTAACAGCCCTGCCTGGTACACAGCAAACCCACACTGAAACCAGAGGCACCTTTGCTCTTGGTGGCTGGTACCCAGGCTCCCTGGTGCAAGGAGAGCTTTGAGGTGCTGACCTTATCCAGCAGATCAGTCCTCTGGGGTTGTAGGGTAAACACAAAGAGTTTCAAGGCAGAAGCAGCCCTGACACTTCGCAGCTTCTGCAGGCCCTCTTGCCCTGCCGGGGAGGATGTTCGTGTGTGCTGGGTGCGCAGAAACTGCATGGCTCCAGCTTGTCCCCAGCTCAGCCTGGCCAAATGGGACAACTGCAATCCCCAGAAATATTTCTCTCCTTCCAAGCAGACAGATGTGACTGTCCTTAGGGCTGACATTGTGCTATGGGTAAGTGGAAATGTGTAGGTCCTGAAGGATGCTGTGCCTCCTGGGGATTAGCAGGTGAGGCTGACTTTGTGCTGGTGGGTTCCCTGAGTGGGTCTGGCTGTACAACATTAGGACGAGCGTATATGGGTCCTCTGTCACGCAGCTTCAACATGGCTTCTCTTCACAGCATGGAGTGGTGCTAGCTGCTGGGGGCCATCCTGTGCCAGCAGGCTACAATGCCATCCTGTACCTGTTTGATCTCATGGTGCAAAGACGTGTGTGTTATGAGCTTGTGATAAAGTTCCTGTGATAAAGCAGTGAAGATGTGACAGCTCCAGACAGGCCCCAGCCCGCGCTCTGGGATACAGATGTTGGCTGTGCCACTCCGCATGCTGCCGGGGGATGTTCCCAGCAGAGCTGCACCGACAAGAGTGTTCAGGACTTGCAGATGTATTTAGAAATTTGCTTCCTTTCTGATGGGAAGTCAAGTTTGTGATGCTTTAGGGCTCTCCCCAGAGGGAAGCGGGACATCAGAGCTGCTTGCGGAGTTTCCCTGGCACGGCAGCCACAGGTCCTGGGTGCACCTCATCCTTCCAGGGGGTAGAAAGAGGAGCCACGAGAGAGCAGGCAGTTTTCCATTTCTGGCCTGGGCTATGCTGCTTGTTAGCAAAGGCTGTGCTACTTCAGCAAGGGGGATTGATTTGGATGAGGCTGCAGAGTGTGCGTTTGCTTGGGGCTTTTCCTTCCAGCTCTGACCCACCTTCCCCCTAAGGGATGGGGAAACTGAGGCACAGGGACTCACCAATGTCCCTGCGCTGCCAGCAGGCACAGAGCAAGGTCACCCATGTCCTGCCTTTGGCTCGGCACAGAGAAGTGGCTGGACACAGCTCTGCTCCGAAGGAGCCCTGGTCTCCCACCCCACCGAGATCTTGGGCAGCCGCAGCAGTCTGCTTCCACCAGCCTGATGGCAGTTCCGCTCCTAATAAGTTAATCTGATGGGTTTTGTCATGAGCAAAACAAGAAATCACGTTTTTAATAATAAAAAAGGGTCCTGCATCTTGTTAACATCTGGAGTTCAATCATTTCTGTGCTCAAAACTGTGGAATGCTTCAGCACAATATAAATCTTGCCACTTGCTGTACATGGGCTCCAGATGGGGAGGGAGAGTTCATGTTCACTTGTAACCCATCTGGGTGCCGGTGGCTCCGAGCGGAGCCACCACAGCGTGCGGCTCCTCTGGTCCCACGCCGGGGGATAGCGGTGAACCTCCCGAGCGGGCTCTGGCACCGCGTTCGGCACCGGATGTTTGGCACAGGAAGGCTGAATCGTGGCACTCCCATACCCACGGCGCCCGTCTGGAGAAGGGTGAGGTCTCTCCCCCGCCTAAACACTTGCGATGCTGAAGGTTTCCCAGCACCACAGGGTGATGGAGCCACAGCTCAGTGTTTCCATGGGACCAAAGCAAAGACCAGGCTGGGCATCTCTGCTGGACGATGCACAAACTGCTGCCGGCAGCCAGCAGCAGGGCCGGAGCTGTGTCCTCCCTGATGGCACCTGCAGCCATCGGACGGGACAGCCCATGGTCAGGGTGATGGGACCCTGAGCCCCCACAGGCTTGAGTTGTCTGCAAGCATTGTCACCTCATTCTTCATCCAGATCACCGATAAATACATTAAATCCCAGACCAGAACTGTGGGACGCCTGATTGTTAACCTAACGTCAGGCGGAGAATGGAGCATTTATCTTTGCTCCGCTCCTTCGCCAGGCTGTAATCCGGACCAGCTCCTTCCCTTTCGCACAGCGGCTATTTAATTTCCTTAATAGTCTCTGGAGGTGGGCTGCTTTTGAAAATCTGAGTGTAGCTGTCACACCACGAGCACTTTTAATGAAAGCAAGAGAATTTATTCGCTCTGGAAGTTTTCTTTAACTTTCATTTTAAAAAAAATTGAAAATTGCATTTTTTGGTTAAAACCAAGATTTTTGCAGCTCGACACCAAAACTCGATGTTTTCTCTAGGTTTTTTGACATTTCAGTCAAGTCAGGCAAATTTCCACAAAAAGAGGTTTTCTGTTCTTCTAAAGAAAAAAAAAAAAGTTGCCTTTCACTGAAAAATGACCTGCTAAAAACTGTTTAGATGGAAATTTTTCAAGCAGCCATAGTCGGGGCATTGATGTGAGAAAGGCAGTAGTAGAGCTGCAGGCAGGAATAGGAAACGTGTGCTCGGAGGGTCGGGAAGCTCCATGCTGCTTGTGGTTTTGTCGGCATTATAGGTCAAGCGCAGCGTTTTGGCTTCTCTATGTTTTTAGGGACGTCTGGTCCACCAGCTCCGGGCAGAGTTAAGATGAGGGGAAGGAGAGGAGGGAGGCTGGAGGTGATGCACGACGAGCACGGGTCCACGGCCGTCCTGAAACGGCAGAGCTTTGCGGCCAGGGAGGATCTGGCCTCCCTGGTGATGGGGATGTCTAGAGCAGAGACATCGCGTCGCGTTCAATAAAGTGATGCTGCGGGGCTCGCACTGCAGCCAAGCTGGAGGTTGGGTTTTCCCTTGCAGGTGGTTTTCTATGATAACATGAAGGTTTATAAGCCCAGACGCACAGAACATGTGCCTAAATCTCTTCAGGAAAGCCACTAAAATTGTTTTTTAAAGGCATGTAGGCACCTCAAGCCCCTATCCACAAAAGCAGGTAAGCTTTTAATTCCCATTAAAAACCCTTGAGTGCCTAAATACTTTCCGGGGGTCTGGGTTTTACCAGCTGGTATCTAGGTCTTATCTGTTCCTTCAGGCATGTAGCTATCTTCAAATTGCCACAGTTCCCAGTGGCTTCAAAGGAGACTGGAGATGTGCCTGCTGGCTTCCCTAAATAGAGATCCTTTCCTGGACGAGGGCTAGATCAATGTTCTCAGTGTGGCTTTGATGGATGACCTACTGCTCTGGCAACCCCCTCCCCTCAATTTCCATCGCTGCCTTATTTATGGGGAAATACGGAGTCCGGGCATATGAAAATCAGTTTTCACTTGTATCAGTTTGGCTGGAAAACTCAATCTGCTCCTCCATGAGGGCTGAGGAGAATTCAGTGCTGCTCGTAGGCAGCTCTTAGTCAAGAGGACAGTGGTGAAGTGAGGGTCTCAGGGATAGGTGGGTGCATGTGCTCCATCCTGCTGGCTGGGACCTCTGCTTTGGTTTTTCGGGTGGTCTGGAGAGCATTTGGGGATCTACGTGGGCTGAGATCACCCGTGTTTTTTAAGAAACACGTTTTCCTGTGTCAGGGCAAGCCTGAAGAGGAAGCTTTTGAGACATACTTTGAGGCATGGAGCTGTTCTCACCTGGGCTGCTTTAATTAGCGTTGATTGATGCCAGGCTGATGGTAGAGAGGGTATGGGTGTCCCTGCCATGAGTGGAGGGAGGATGCCAGCGCCTTGGCATGAACCTGGTGGAGATGGCTCTAGAGGTGTGTGAGGAGACAGATGCTGGTCACCAACACAGCCAGACTGGTACGCTGGTCAAAACTCGGCCTTTGAAACTCCTTTTTCCTCCCTGGAAGGCTTGACTTGTGGCAAATTGAACGTTTCTACATAGAATGTCAGTCCTCTTTTTGAAGAGCTCCAGTTTTAACTGGAAAACCAAAAAGAGCCAAACTGGAAATGAAAAGATTTGGGCTGGAAAATGTTAGATTCACAGAAATTAAAAACAAAATAAAACAGGCTGAATTGTTTTCGTTTCAGTTCTCAGCTTTTCCTCCCTGCGAAATGAACTACCCCTTGTTCAACAGGGGAAGAGACAGACAGGCAGAATAAATCCATGGCGATCTCTGCCAAGCTGATCTGGGGGGAATATTCCTTCCTGACCCTAAAACTGGAGATCCGGTAGCCCCAGGCGCTAGCAGGATGCTCCCCCAGCCACCGGAGTGGTTTCCCAGCACCCCAGGACTCCCCGCAAACCCCCGTAGCAACTTAGCTAAGACCCCCGAGAGGGGATGGGGAGAAGACGGGTTGGAAATCATCTCCTTCAGATCAAAGCACTCTGGGTGTCCATCAGGCTTAAGAAGCAGGCGTTAGTTTTATCCGTGGCTTCTCCAGTACGGGTTTGCTGCTGCTGGCCAGCCTCTCGCTCTTCCATGCACTGATAACCAGGTGAGGAGGAAGGCTCCTGGCTTCTTCCTCAGCTTCTGTAACGGAGATGCAGAAGGCGACTCTCTCAGTTTGCTTTCCCCCTTGTCTATGGTTGAATATCTGTTGATGTTGTTTGCTAAACAAGAGCGCCGGTGGCAGAGGAATTAGAAGAAATCCCTTCTTAATTGGAAACAGTGAGTTTGTGTATTTTTTCAGTTGTCTATTTTGGGCCTTGTAAAATTAAAGTTATTAACTGTAATGCAGTGGTTTCCAGATTCCCACAGCCCTTTACAATAGCGGGGAAATTCATTCCAGGTCACTGGGAGCCTTTAATGAATACATTAAGGCTTATTATTAAAATAAAGTACTTGCAGCTTTATGGGAGACATCTGGCAAGGATGCTTGTCTCTCTGAAGGCAGCAAGGCTCCCCGAGTGTCCTCTCCCGGTGTGCACAGCGGCAGAGGCTTTCAGGAGCGGTTCCCTGCACGAGGATTCCCACAGATGGGTCTGGGAGGCAGAGAGGACCTTTGCTGGATGTGATGGAGAGTGGTTGTACCAGACCTGTCTCCGTGCTCGCTTCACTGACATTTCGAGAGCCAGCCAGCCCCTCACTGGTGCTGCAGGTACCGGTGAGAGCCCTGCTAGGATGCAGAGCAGTTACACCAGGATAAAGCTGCTTCGTTCACCAGATAATGTGATGTGCAGGCAGCGCTGAGCTTCAGCTGACCCCAGGAAGGAGGAGAGGAGACCGGGCAGAGACAGCTGACCTGGGTGCAGGCCGGTCAGCTTGGAGCCAGCTGTTGGCCAGCTGTGCTTGCCCAAAGTGCTGAGCTAGCAGGGTGCCGCATCTGACGTGCGTCTTCGTATCACATCGTGTGAGCTCACTGGTGTGGCTGCACCCACGCAACATCTCCTCGCTGCAGGGACACATCATAAACCAACTCCTTGGTGCTGCATGGAAAGCTGGGAGCCCAGTCCCTGGGGTTTAGTGCCATAAAGCTCCCCGGGGTTCCTGGCCCGGCACTGCTGGGAGCAGGTAACTTGCAGCCAGGGTGTTTGCGTGCTGATGAGAACAAACCACAGCCGGCGAGGCTGCAAAGGGCTCTGGAACAGCGTGCAATCTTATCGCTGCTTTATCTCTATCCAGGCTTGATCCCGGCAGAAAGCAGGGCCACGTGGCAGTAATTGTGTTAGGAAAACAAACTAATCTCCGAGGGGACAGAGAGCAGCTGTTGGGCTATCGGCACTATCGGGAGAAATGGATGTGGCCTGCCAGCTCGCAGCAGGGGCTGCTTCGCTGCTGGGGCCAGGCAGGGGGTGGAGGGGGCAGAAAGGGAAGAAAAATAAGCTTAGGCTGCCAGGTGGGACTGAAGGAGCTTTTGTCGTGGCGTGACCTGCTCAGTGTTGCCTGCCTCGCTTTGCCCAGAAGCCCTCTGCTTGCCAGAAGGTTTGTGGAACATGGTCTGGTGGATCAGGCGTAGGAGTGGGGAGAGCTGGGTTTAACGTATTGGCTCAGCAAGAGCCAGGTTTAACCTTGGCAGATCACTTATCGCCGTCTGCCCTGACGTCTCCTCTGTGCTCCTCACCTAGTTAGGCAGCAGGCTTGCAGAGCTTCCTCTTGATGTGCTTCATAAAAGTTTTGCTCTGTGCCCCAGGCATCCCAAAACCCAGTGCTGACCACAGGTGAGCCATAGGGTGCTTGCCCTCCCTCCCCACCCCACTCCCACCTCTTCAGCCTGGTCTGGCGGCTCTGGACAGGGTCTCAGTAGCAGGGCATCGCTCCGGGGTGGAGGGGCTGGACTGTGAAGGTGTGCTGGGGAGATGGGAGAGGCTCTTGGACACGCATGCGGAGACCGGGATGCAGCAGAAGGAGCCTCCCTGTGCACCCCCTCCCCAAATTTGCAAGGGAGAGGAAACACAGAGTGGTCAGGCTTGTTTTGAGCTGGTTATCTCCTGTGAAGCTGATGGCAATAAATTAATAACAGCGATCCTATACCTGTTGTTCCTGGCCCTCCCCACATCTCCCCTCTGCGCCCGAGTCTCCAGTCCAGGAGCTCAGGCACTGCCGTGTGGTAAAACACTACCACAAGATGGGGATCCCCCCCTAATCCTGAGTGTGAGCGTCTTTGGGGTGGTGGAAGGGGAGAGGAAAGCAAATGGCAGAGGTGGGTCAGCCCCACAGGTCACATGTGAGACCTCCCTTCCCTGAGAAGCCGAATCGAGTCCCTGGCTTCAAACAGTCCCAAACTTGGGGAAGGTTAAAATCCAGCTCTGAAGGGTCTGGCTCCGACCCAACACAAACATTATTGTTGTTTCTGGATTATGTAGTTTAACAGAAAAGAAAATCCTATCATTAAGTGATGCCAACAAGATACACACTTGTGTCTTGTATTTCGTCTGTCCTATGAACTCTGCTAAGGCTCCAATGGAGACGGACTGAAAAAAAAAAAAACTGAATTACGCAGCTCCCAAAAGTTTTCCTGAAAATAAATTTTTGCCATGTTCCTTCCCAGCAGTTAATTAAGACTTCTATTAAATGCTGACAGGCACTTGATAACGTTATATATTGCAGCAGGCTCTGTTCGTGGTGTTATAATTATGGTAGTAAACCAGTTTCCATTATAGCCCTTCTTTTCATAAGCTCATAACTTTTGAAAACATTCGCTTTTCAGGTTGAAATTTTTGCATGCCTGTCCCTTAACCAGCGGGGAATTTTTTGGAAACTGTGAGCAAAATCCACCTAGTCCTTTATGAGTTACGGAATAGAGAGGGAGAAAAAATTAACGTCTTTTTCAGTGGGAATATCAGTGGGGGGGGGAAAAGGTACTGACATAATTTTTCGAAGTAGATGGATAGCAAAAACATGGGATACCTGATGCTTGCTTTGGAAATCGATAGGGTAGGCTTTGCAGAGTGCCTGGGGCATGTCCCATCCAAAAAAAAAATCCTCTCTGACTTAAAAGCCTTGGTGAAGCCAATGGCAGAGCCTTGGGAGAATCTGGTTGTCACCCATGGGAAGTGACTCTTGGTTGCAGGTTAAAAATAGAGGTTGGTAATTAATAACTCTTCCCTTCTGGCAGCATTTTTGAGGTACTGACAATATTTCTCATCTCTCGTGGGGATGAAGAGTCAGTCCTGAAAAATTTTGTGAACTAAAAAACTGAAGGGTAAGATCTTTTTAGGTCAATGAAAATATTTTTCTTTGATAATTTCAAGCTTCCTGTTTTGATAGGTTTTTTTCCTACAAGCAGCCTAATTTTGAAGAGAAAAGACCCTTTCAGCTAAAACCCTGGGATGTGTCACTGAAGGAAATGTAAAAGCCAAACATTTGGACAATTTGGAAGCATGTGTCAATTTTTTTCAAGTTGAAACAACTGTTCAAACCACCCTCGCCTGCAAAAAATTAAATGGGCATTTTCCCACCAGCCCCCCTCCCCTTCCCCAGTCCCTCGTATTGGGAGTTTCCCAGCTGGCCCACGTTAGATGGCGGATGACACTCAACGATGGGGCAAATGTGATGGAACCGCATTGGCAGGAGCAACGTGAACCACTCTGAAACCTCACTGGACTCTTGATGGGTTTTAACTATGCCAGGGCAAAAGCCCTGGGTGGCTCTGAGATTCATCCTCCTTTCCAGCCACCACCGTCGGGGTCCTTCAGAAGGGTCTCCAAAGGCACGTGGGTCCCTCGAAGACGTTGAAGATAGAGGTGAACCTCTACTGCAACCTTCACAAGCATCTAGGATGATTAACAGCCTACCTCCTGATGGGGTCTTTGTACTCCTCGTCAGGGCTGGTTCTTCTTAGTTGTCAGCAGCAGTCAAGGAAGGACACGTGGGAGCAGGGTTGGACGGAGTATGGCTGGAAAGCGATGCCTTTGCAGCATCATGTCACCTGGTGCTCTGGGCTGTTTTTTCAGACAGAGGTAAAAGAAAAGGTGTCCTGGAGAAGGATGTGGGGGATGAATAGAGGCACAGACCTGCCCAAGAGGAGGGCTTTGTCACTGAGAGATGGCAAATGCACTTTGGTAATGCTAATGAGTGATAAAGGAGAAGTAAATCGGCCACTCTCAACCCCCTTGTTTTTTAGAAGTGGATCAAGCAGACATCTAGCACTAAATATAGCAGTATACTTCCCCCTCTTCTCTGTAAAATGGGGCATTGACTGCTAAATTCAGCTGCGTACTTATATACGGCTTCACATTCCCCACTGATGGCTGCAGGGGGTTTCCAAAGACCCACTGGGTTTTCTGCAGTTCCTCTCCTGACCTGCTGCAGAAGAGACGACTAGTTAGGACCGTCTGCATGGCAGCTGGCAGTGGGTCTGCAGTGTGTGCTGCCCCTCGTGAGCTTGCTTTTCCCCTCCACCATGCCCCTGTGTTGGGGTCCAGAGGGACCGATGCCCTCCCTGATGCACTGTGCGCAGCCCCTGGCCGGCCCCGCTGCTTTCTTTGGCACGGCGGGAGCTCTCTTGGCTCTGGCGAAAAAACGTGTCTTGATACTGATGTAATTGAAATCCAAATATCGCTGAAGGCAGCTTATCTCCAAACATGCCCAGCTCTGGAGCCAGCATCTCCAGTGCGAACCCGCTGCCGCAGGCAGTGCCAGGAGGGTTGTACAGGTGGTGTTAAGTAAGTCAGCTCGAAACAACGGCCGGCAGCGGCGACTCGCTGGGGATAGAGCACTCGGGATGGAGCCTGTGTGCTGTGATCTTTAGAGCCAAGGGTCGTACGTGGCCTTGTAATTTTCAAATAATCCTCAATAGATCAGCCTTCCTAGAGCATGAATTTATTCCTTCATCCCTCCACGCCATCCTCTGGTGTCAGGTACTACAGGACCCTGTGTATGTAGGAAAAAGTCTGTGTTTTTTGTGCTGCTGGCAGTGGCATGGTGCTAATTTTCAGCTTCTTACCCCAAATTCCCAACAGAAGTGGGGGAAACTTCAACCACTGCTGTTCTCGGCGGGTCCACGTCACCAGTCTCACTGTGCTCAGAGGGGGGTTTGTGGCCAAGTGCTTCCCCCCGGCAGCAGCATCAAGGTGCGGGAAGCTGGGCTGCCTGCGAAGAGCTCACTGGGCGTCTCTCGAGTACGTGCTGGTGCTGCACCGCGCGGTTGGGTTCAGACTTCCCCGCTCTCCAGCTAACCTGCTCCCTCCACCCCAATTGTTTTTCCAGACTGCAGCAATAATTGAATGTGCAGAGGCAGAGGGGCACGGATCCGTGTCTGAGCCCTGCTCGCCTTCCGTACCCCGGCATGCTTTTGGGGGAGGGAGGAGGAGAAGCGGGCAAAGGTTTTTATCCCCTTTTAAAAAGCAGGAACATGGGACGTGCATTAGACTTTCTTCTCCAGAGAGTATTTCTGCATTTCGCCTCTCGGAGCCCGTCTCTCGAAGCGCGCACACCCCGCACCCCTCCCCGTGCATTCCTGCACAAACCCCTTTTGTTCGCTGCCCTCAGCCAATATACAGGCAGAAACAGCAGCCCAGATGTTCCCTATCAAACTCAGAGCCATGCCAACAAACTTTGGCACACATGAAAGTGTGCTGAGGAATGGGCCTCCACAAATACCATTTATTTTTTTCCCTCCACCCTCCCATTCCTGCAAGTATTTTAAATGTTAATGGCTTCCACGCCGCGACAGCCGGTGGGGGCTGCCAAGCCGGGCTCCGGGGGAGTCCGGCAAATTAGCAGTTCAGGTATTCCCGGCGCCTCGTCAGGGCTGTGCTAACCTCAAGCCCCTGCCCCGCATTTTCCCCGATGGCTTTCCAAGGTCGGGGCTGAGCCGGTGGTGGTTTCCCATGGGGGATGCTGTTTGGAGGCAGCGACCCGCAGCCCAGCCAATGGAGGGGAACGCAGGCGATGCTCTGGGGGGCTTTCTGGTAAATCTGTTTTCTCCTAGCACCGTCGAGGCTGGTTTGTGGTGACCTAGAAAAGCATAGTTAAAGATGCCACGGAGGCTGAGTGGCTGCTTTAGCCAAAGAACAGCGTGGCCAGGACTCAGCACAACAATTTGGAATTGAGCTGGCTTTGGCCACATGCGGATGGGTGAATGCACAAGTGAAAACCTTCCTCTGTCCATACAAAAGTCTACAAATCTACTTCTGAGGAGTAAAACACAATCTGCATGCACATACTTCAATAGAAGAGCTTCCTGTTGCACCTTGGCATGTATATGTAGTTAGAAGTTGCAGCAGGCAGGAGTTGCCGCCTATATAAGCTGCTGTGCAGGCTGGGCTCTGCTCCTCATTGCAGATGTTTCTCCTCCAATCTCAAATGGCAGAGCCATGTCCCACCTCTCTGGCTCCACCACTGAATCCCATGTGGTCTGTGCCAGATTTGGTGCTCACCGCCCTGACTTCAGAGAGATGGGCTGAGGCAGGAGGTGGCAAACACCACCCCTCACCCAAGCCCACGGTCACTGAAGCAAGCGAAGGCAATTTCTGCTTAGAACCATACAATGCTTTGGGTTGGAAGTGACCTTTAGAGGTCATATAGTCCAACCCCCATGCAGTGAGCAGGGACATCTTCAACTAGACCAGGTTCCTCAGAGCCCCATCCAACTTGACCTTGAATGTTTCCAGGGATGGAGCCTCCACTACCTCTCTGGGCAACCTGTGCCAGTGTTTCACTGTTCTTGTCTAATTTAAACATGAGAAGCCCATTTGTTCTAGCACCAGAGCTCTTCAAAGAGAGCCTGAACGCCTTTTTTTCCTTCTGCTATAATGGCAGCAATGTACTTTTTCACTACTCTCTCACATTGTAAAGAATGAAGCATTTTTGCTCAAATTAAAAAAAAAAAAAAAAATCCATCTGGATGAAGACCAGATCTGGCAAAGTTTCCACAGAGGGCGGTGAAACTTCTCCCCAGCAATGGGCTTACCTGAGATCATCCCCTCAAGGAGTGTGCCAAGATTTCCACGCTGGAAAAAGACCCTTCTTGGAGGGTTTTGCACAAGAAAGGACGGCACGAGCCATTGCAGGGTGAATCTGGCTAAGAGAGGAGGAGGCAGACAAGGTCCCAGAGGAGGCAGCACAGCTACGTTTCCAGCCCAGAGCTGAACGGAGATGAAGCAATGATTGCGGAGAGGTTCAGAGAAACAACCAGATGTGCATGCGATAGCCAGGGCTGCAGAAGGGAGAGAAAATGGGTTTGCGCAGTCCAAGTGCTGGACTCATCTCTGGCTGCAAAGGCGTGCTCTGACGGGCAGCAACGACAGCCGCTGCAGAGGGGGCTGACTGGGTGAACCGGGCAGCACACTGGGCTGGATGAGGGCAGGGGCCACTTTCAGAGACAGCCTCCCCCCACCCCCAGGCTTGTGCCTCTTGCAGCGGGGACAGTGACCCTCAAAAGACAAAGTCATCTCTGTATCCTTGTCCTAGCCAGGGACCTCGGAAAATAAATGTAGCCTTGGAGAAAAGGTTAAAATAAAGAGGTAGAGGAAGAAAAATGGTCTGAGCTGATGAAAGTCCCCCCTTTCTCTCTCTGGGGGGAGAGAGAAGGGGAAAGATAGATTGTGGTTATGTTTTTACAAAGGATCTGTAGGGACTATTTCTAGAAAGCAGGAGAAATTGAGCGCCAGTCCCTGGTCCCCTTCGTTAAGGAGGGAAGGCAGCACACTGAATTTGCCATTAAAATAGTAATAATAATAATGATAAAAAAAAAATACTATAGCCACTAAATTATCCTATTGAAAAATAAAATACAAAAATTAAGAGGTAGTTTCCATTTCACATGTGGTCTGGTTTAAATCCTGGGAGCAACGTGGCCCCCGAGATCTAACCTGTTGGAGCAGATCCCCGCTGTGTTCAAAGGCAGTGGCGAATCCTTGAATTTGCTCTCAGACTTGGGATGGGGTTGCTCAGGTTTTTGAAGCCCTGAGCAAAAGGAAGATCTCTTTTCATGACCAAGCAGTCTGTGGGAGAAATATATTGGTAGATTTGCATGAAGGGAACGGTCTGGGATATGAGGCAAGTCTCTCCAGATGCTTGCTGGATTGTTTTGTGGCTTATGCAGAAAGTCTGCAATCTTTGGGGCTTTATATAAATCCTGGAGGACAAAGGTCCTCTCTGTAAGCGCAGACACAGTCAGATTCCCTCAAATGAGGCCGATTTCAACAGTTGATCTTCGTTTAATGCTCCCAAGCCAGATGCAAAATTGCAGACTGAATCCGACCATGTGTACTTAAAAGGGTTTTCTAGTTGCTGGTGCACAGGTGTTGCTACAGGGAGGATGCACACATACCCTGATCTATGCTGGCCAAATAATCCCGCTTTTCTGAGCTGGACAGTCCATACTGGATTAAAAAGTAATGCTGGCTTGTTATCAGAACTCAGGATATCTGTTTGTCCTCTTTGGTTCATCTTCAGTTTCTCTGTTTGCAAGTGCATTGCTACACTGAGCACGCGGACAGGGACAGAAGAGCCTTTTCTCCTGCTAGGAGAGGAATCTGGAAACAATTACGAGCTGCTCATGCTTAATCACTCGGGTAAACCTTAAATGCCTGCCTTAATATTTTGCAGGACTGAAGATGGCATCTGAATTTTTGCGGTGCACAGGTTACACGGCAGAGCACACAGACTTTGACGGTTTTGCTCTGTTCATGTTTCAGGGGGAGCTGGTCCGGAGGACCCCACAGCTTCTCTGAAATTCAGGTACAATTTCAAAGAATACCTAAATACAAAGGAAAGAACCCCAAGTGTTTGCTTGATATTTGTGCAAATTGTCAGTTCAGTCATGTTCTTATGAACCTTTGATGAACCTGACCATTTGTACCTGAAACTGAACTGGAAGAAAGTATTGAATTAGTTTAAAAAAAAATAAGTCCCCTGTGAAAATGAAGGCAAGGAAAATAACTCACAAATCTGGGCCGAAGTCAGCCAGTGACAAGACAAAACAATAGAAGTCCTTTCCTTCCTTCAATATTGAATTGTTTCACTTCAGCATTTTCAGGCTGAAGCAGTTTGCTGTTTGAAGATCATCCAGTTTGAAGCTCTCTCTTTTTTTTTTTTTTTAATTTTCAAATGGACCTGAATGTAAGAGGAAAAGAGCTGTGGTTTTTAGGGGTTTTTTTGGGTTTTTTGTTTTTTTTTTTTAAGATTAAATAGTTTCCAAGCAAACCAGAACATTTTGTTACTGGTCAAGCAAAATGTTTTTGGTTGACCCAAAATGAAACAAGTTTTTCTCATTATATTAAAAGTCTTTCCTCTTCAGCTTAGCTCCAGAACCAGAATTTTCCACCACTAGAAGAAACCAGTCATCCTGGTTCTCACCTTACTGCTGCAGCAGTGAAGTGTCTCATTTTGGTTGCCCCTTCTTCAATCACAGCTTGTTTTATTAACATTTATTGCTAGCTGAGATCTGTGTGATATCAGTGTTTGTAGCCAGGGTGTGGTGCAGATTGCTCTCCAACTATCTCAGATACCTCATCAAAGAGCTGTTAAGCCTCTGGCCGTCAGCCTGCTCATTTACAATATCTATAGCTACAGCTCAAACCCTGGGAGTGACACTGACGCTTGGAGATCTTCATTAATATGTGGCCCTGGTAAGCCTTGTGGGTGTCAGCTGGGTGTGCAGTCATGACAGTATTCGAAAACTAAAGAAAACACTCCCCCCTCCCCCCAAGAAACTGCTGAAAACCAGCTTCTACATGAACTCTGTCAACGGCAGCTACCGACTGATGGCATGACTTTCCAAAGCCATGAAAGGAAGTTATCTACTAAAGCCAAGTACTCTACAACTCGACGACCCTTTGAAAACCTCCTCCCAGATCCAGCCTCGGCGAGTAGCAGTTCTTCACTAAGAACATCCATAAACTCATGGGGTTTCACATCCTTTTTGTGCTTGCTGCAGAAAGAAAGCATCAACATTTTGTGAACTTTATTACAGGAAAGATGCAACGTTTCACCTTAAAGACTTCCAAATTGTACCACGCTTTATCTGCGGGGTGGCTAGCGGCCAAGACTGTGGGTGGAAGTAGAAGACCATCCCTCAGGGCTCAGTGTCTGCTCAGGTGCTGGCCGGGTGCAGGCGCTCCCAATGTGCTGCACCACAGGTAGCGTTTGTTTAAGATCATGCTGGACTGCTGCGTGCAAAATTGGCCACGCTATCTCAGAGCACCTCTTTATGGTGCTGAGAATAACCTGGCTGACTTGGGCTTCTCCAGCCTCTCACTGTGGTTGCAGGGCAGTACCAGGCAGCTGAGGGGACAGCGAGGTCCTAACCCTGCACATCTCTATGTTGCAGCTTGTTTGCAGGATGGGGAGGTGAAGAAAGCTAGTGCATGTCCCGAAGAGTCTGCAGCTTGCTGGTCTCCAAATGGGTTCCTTTGCCATGGGAGATGCTTGCTTGGTCATCCTTAATGTTTGTGTTACAGACATCTCAAGAGACCCTGAACAAGGAGGAGGTGGTTGTGCTCTGGACAAGACTTCATGAAGAAATGTCCAATATCTGACTGCGAGGATGCAGGAAAGGTGAGGGGGTGGCTTCTTTTGCAAATAGGTAGGTGTTGTCACACATCCTCCTTTGGCACTGAATGTGTGACCTGACCTGGTGTCACTTCAGCCACCTGGGCTGAAAACGAGCCAAAACAGTGTAAACTGGTTCTGTGCTAAGTCTTCATCACACGAGCAGCAGCACTTCTGGGGTACCTTGTGGGGATGCAACGGGACGAGAGCAGGGTCCCACATCACTCCCTGAGGGTCACCAATGTTTCATGTGCAGAAGGGATTTGTCTCACCCCGACTTGCTGAGTTGCAGCGGCCTTGAGCTGGGAGAGGTGAGAGGACAGCATCCTCCAGCACATGGCCTGCATAGCTGGAAGGAGATACATGGACCGGCCCTAGCACACGTTGGGCTCTGCTGTCACACTGGGGATATTTGGCACTTTATGGTAATAAAGTGATTTTCACATCATATAATGCTCCATTGCAAATACATATTACAAGCACTGCTGGCTCTTGGGCTTGGCCACCGTCTGTCCTTCTGTCTCGCCATGAAAAGATGATGATCTGCCACAGAGACTTTTGCAGAGGTGGCAGGAGCTACACAGCTGGCTGATCCCAAAAGTGGTACAACCGGCAGTGCAGACGTGCATGTCCATGAGAAGGGTGATGGGGCCACTACAGCAGTGGGGAGAGGTGGGAATGGTGGGGGAAGCATTAGAGTCACGGGAACAGGGCTGGGAGAGGTGTCAGGAGCTGGCCAGTTCTCAGCTGGCAGCCAGCACACCCCGATGGGGATCTGGGTTATCTAGAACGGGCCAACAAAAATGATTCGGTAAATCAAGGTCAAAAATGTTGCACAGCAGCCTGCACCCGTGGGGTGTCTGTGGGTCCCCGTCTCCTCTAGAACCAATCCACACACCCAAAATCGCCAAAAATCACATCTTGTTGTCCCAGGGGTGCACTGACCTTCCCTCTGCCTTGCCCAACAGATGTTTGTTGTTAAAAGTATCCGGTGATGGAGACTTAGGGTGTTCTGACCTCAATTCTCTCCATGTTTTGCTGCCCTAACTGCTGGGAAGCCCATCCTCATCTCTAGCCTGGGTCTCACTTCCTTCTTCAGCTGTCCACCATGGACACTGAAAACACATTGCCCTGTCTCTTTACAGCTGCATTTTATATATTTTAAGACTATTATCATGCCTTCTCCCCCACAATTCTCTCCCATCCAGACTAAACAACTGTAGTTCATTCACTTGAGCATGTAACAACAAGTTTGTTCGATGAAAATTAGATTTGTTTAGCGCAGTGGTTCTAATCACGTTATGCCAAAGATAACAAACATTTAGCAAATTGATCTTCAAATCTCTACTTTTGTCAACTGTTTTGACAGTTAGATTATAATTTTTACACAAATGGTTAGAATTAAGGCAATTGCTTTCTAATTTTTCTATGTAAATGTTTGAACTACCACTTACATTAAGAAATACAATTAAAAGTATTATAGAACTGTCATGAAATATTTGCTTCTAAAAAGTATTCTTTTAAAGATATTTAAAAACTATTTAGAAAGGATCTTTTTAAAGTCAGTAGCTGCAAAAATATTTCTTTAGCTACATGAAAATATATATAAATGACTGCTCATTTCCACTTGTTTTACTGAGCTCTGGTTTTGCCATTCACAAGTGGTAAATTTATAATCTTCAGGATATTTCTGGTCAGGATAAATTTTATTTTATTTTACCAGCTTTTTTCTTAAGGTGCCTTTATTTAGACTGCTTTTAATCCTGTTTAGATAGAGATAGACAACATTTTTGTCATGCAAACATTTTAAGAAGAGGAATTACTAAATAATATTTTTCTCTGTGTGGAAAATCTATCTTAAATAGTCTCAGCGAGGAAAGGAGGACCCCAAAAAGGTCTGTAAAAATTCTCTTTTTTTTTAAAAAAAGAAAACATATTGCATGCTGAGCTTGCTTTCAGTTCAGAAGCTGAACTCACCTTAAGGAAAATACCCAAAAGTTTAAACAAGAAAACATGGGGTGGGAGCCTTAAAAGCGGAGATGTTTTGAGGCTCAGTTTCAAAGCAAACACATCAGTGTTATGAGAAATGTCCTGGAAAAACCCGCTGCTCTCCCCACCCAGCTCCGCTTGCCACCAGCCCCACTCACGACACACAGAGGAGTGGGTTTAGCCCTGGCGCAGTGCGGAGGTCCCGAGCTTGTGCTCTCCCCCTGCTTTGGCTGCTGACAGCCCCGGGCACCCTCGGGAAGGAAAATCAGTGTCTGCACGTCCAGCTGGAGAATTAGCAGCCTGCTGGGATCCATGGCAAAAATCATACTGAATTCTGTAGCCCTGTGCTGTGTTTTCATATCCCATGCCCCCGGCGGTATTGGGACTTTTTCCTTTGGTCCAGCCCCACTGGTGCCGCACTCGGCCCTGCAGCATCCTGCAAGGAGAGGAGAGCAATCTGCCAGGAGCCCTGCTAGGATGTGCCCCCTCTTTCACTGGGATTTGGGAAGGAAAACTTGGACCTTTTAAAGTAAAATAGCTGTGGTTTCAAACATGGCCTTAGCCCAGGGGTCGGGAGACTACCCCTAAGGTCTCTGTGAAAGGCAACTCAGAGGAAACAAGGTCACAGCCTTAAACGTGCTGCGCAAGAGTCTGCCTCTTCACTAGAAAATGTGAAAAGAGCCACAAATCAGAAGATGTTGAAAACCATTGGTTTATATGGTTTAAAAAGCAGGTTTCCAAAGTTGTTTTTTTTCACTCAGTAGCTCTTTAGATAAGTGGATTTTCGTTTCCCTCTAAAAAATTCTTACAAACCAAAAGACTGCCTTGGTCCCAGGAATGACAGTGCTGACAGTTACTGGGCAGCTAAGGGGAATAGAAACTGGGGAGACAGAATAATGCTGTGTTTTTTAATTCAGTTTTCTCACTTCACTCCAGAATGAGGATAATGCATTCTACAGTAGAAACACTATTTCGATGAGGGATAGTTGCACAAATCCTCGAGGCAGCCCACTGCAGGATGGATGGCAACTGCAGGACAACGCTAGGGCTGTGTTCTCCCAGCATTACAGGGGTTTGAATCGCTGGCTACGGTGAACCAGCAAAAAAATGCACTGCACACAGAGACCAGTATGATACAAGGCTCTAGGCAGAGTCTAATCCACAGCCTGCTGAAAAATGAGCAAAACCCAATCGCCTTCAACGGGCTGCAGAGGGGTTACAGCTCCGTATGTGGGTGTCTGCAGCTTCAACACCTGAAGTGCCCCCTTGTTTCCAGTGCCACGCTGAGAAATCACATTGTTCGTCTCATGCCTGGAAGCTGCCTAGATAGTTCAGCAGAGAATCAGCAAAAGAAACATTCACAGTGTGGATGTCAAAAGCAGCCTTTAAAGGACAAATTAAATCGTGAATTGTTCTCGAAAGGCAGGATTTGCTCCTTGCTCACACAGTACCACGGCTTGGCTGGACACGGTGATTCTTCCTACGCCAGTCTGCATTACGCTCTGGTAAAAGACGGGACAGTATTGAGATGGATACAGTTTGATAGATTTTTTTCATTAGGAAGAAAAATAAACAGATTTAGGAATTTTTGGCTCTGTTTCTTTCGGGATGGTTTTTCCCTCAGCCTCTTCAATTATATGTCAAAGTCTTCGGGAAGTCATGACAGCATCTGAAACACAAGCAGAAAGGAAACTGTCCTTCCCTGTACATGTCTTTCCCTGCCTCACATTAGGGCTTGGTCTTTTACTGGGAAAATGTTGCTTTGTGTGTTACTGCGACAGTGCAGAGAGTGGTGAGCATAATTGGATTAAAAATATACATCTGAGTCAGGGAGCCCCTTGCCAGAAGAACTTATTTGGCTCTTAAAAACCCCCGAAGTTTTCAGTACGAACCAAACCGATGCAAATTGATGTTATGCCCTGGTACAAATCGCATCTGTCCTGGGTTGAAATGTCATCTGAGGTCTGACCCTGAGGTCTGACCTGGAGAGTCCAATTTGCCAGCCAGTGATGACGTTTCCACGCTGATTTGGGAATTGCACAAGAAAGGATGTTTTCTGTGATCTGTTGGCACTCACTGCTTCTAGAGCCAGGAGACTCCAGGCCAATTAGAGCAACAGAAAATGGATGCCGCAGTCACAGAGATCTCCACGTCTGCTAGCGAGATGGCAGCTCTTGAAGCAAAAAGATACGGGACTCAAATCCAGCCCCAGATGTAAAAGGAAGGTTTGCATTGTTGCTTGGGATGTTGTTCCAGGGGATGGAAAAGAAGGTTTCTGTTTTCACCTGGCCTTGTCCAGCCTGTGGTGCAGAAACGTTTGCTTGGAAAATACTTTATTCCTAGGTGGCAAATGTCCAGTGCCATGCTACGCTCACAGAAATTCAACTGGTCGGTAAACACGGCCAGCCTCCATTTTCTAAATCTGCTGTTGCGCTGCGGAATGACTTTACTGTGTTTTAATTGTTCCTGGAGAAAGCTGGCCCAACGGCTGGTAATTAAACCCCCGGCTGATGGAAACTGTTAAAATGGATTTCTGCTTTGCCTATAGTGTTATAGTTAACAACTCAAAAGTCTTTATACTTCTTCTATAAAACACATGGGAGTTTTATGCCTGGAATATCTGCGGCAATAAAGTGAAAATGCTGCTTCAGTTTTGTTTGTGGTATTAGAACTTGGAAGAGAAGAACGAACTAAGGTTCAAGAATGAGATCTGGCGTTTGTACTGCATGACGCACATTCGGTTGCTATCTGTGGGTTTGGTACAGCCCGTTACGGTGATTTAGATACCAGGACAGATTTAGATTCCAGATTCCTACACAGGCATCTAAAAGGGCATTAGGTGCCTACACCTTGTTGTGGGGCTGGCCAATGCTGATTCATTGTAAAATTCAAGCTGACACCTGGTTCTGCCATCTGGACTCACTGGAGTTTGAGAGCGTTGGAGTCAAGGTTGGATTTTGGATCTCGTTCAGATCTTTTCTGTGCTTGGTCAGGTTTCCCGGAGGAAGCCATAATCCCATCTGAAGGGCCACTCTGCACCCCTCAGCCCCAGGCTCAGCCGCGAAAGACCTCCCGGTCAGCGCTGACGGATTTGAGCTGATAACCACGCTCCCCTTCTCCTCCGCTGGATGTCTGTGACACCTCCACTTGGTATCAAGGCCTACAGCTGAGCCATGGGTGAAAAATGGTGGCACTTCTGTCCCCCGAAGGTGCTCAGCCAAATCCCATCAGAAACACTTACCGCCTGCCAGTGAGTGGCAGCTCAGGACTGCTTCTCCTCTGACCAGGGCTGGTATTTATGGGACGTGTTAGTCACGCAGGAGCTGTTAAAAGTGCTACTGCAATAAATTGCAAAGTCATACACCATCATGGAGTTATGAGTTTGCTGTGGGAGACAGCAATACTTCGGAGCTTGACTAATCCCTCACAGATTGGAAACGGGGAGGGATGTGGTTAGGCACTGAAAACGTCCCGTTTTCTGCCGATGATGTATTATTTAAGCCTCCAGTCCCCTGGATGGCTTCAGCTAAGCCTGGGGCTTGTGCCTCTGTGTTCCAGCCGGCTTTCTCCTGGTGGGAGGCCAGCTCGTCTGCAAGACCTCTGATACGCTTAGAATGGCCACAAGAATTCGGGCTGGATGGAAAAAAATGCGCTTTTTTCACGGCTACTGAGAGAGTATTGCTGTACATTGCAGGATCCTTTCAGTTGATACCTATGGAGCGAAGTATGCGTGCGCATCCTTGCACACAAGGCTCAAAGCAGACCTCCAGAAACATCACTGCGGGGAAAACACTACTCTTCCTTGCCGATTTCCTCATGGCAGTGTCACTGTAACTTAACAGAGGGCTGGAGCACCTTTCCTATGAGGACAGGCTGAGGGAGCTGGGGCTGTGCAGCCTGGAGAAGAGAAGGCTCCGGGGTGACCTTATTGCGGCCCTATAGTACCTGAAGGGGCCTACAGAAGGATGGAGAGGGGCTTTCACAAGGGTGTGTAGTGATAGGACAAGCGGAACGGCTGTAAGCTAAAAGAGGGCAGATTTAGATTAGATATGAGGAAGAAATTCTTCACCATGAGGGCAGTGAGGCCCTGGCCCAGGTTGCCCAGAGAAGCTGTGGCTGCCCCCTCCCTGGCAGTGTTCAAGGCCAGGTTGGATGGAGCTCTGAGCAACCTGGTCTGGTGGAAGATGTCCCTGCTCATGGCAGGGGGGTTGGAACCGGAT
>Ga0065711_1003934_pt1 | contig 25750 bp, 24 predicted proteins | sample Hoacrofraction12_FD_59098 | JGI IMG/M metagenome (GOLD analysis project Ga0065711, IMG submission 59098) | Hoatzin crop microbial communities from Cojedes, Venezuela - Epithelial fraction 12 v2 (version 2) | ecosystem: Host-associated > Birds > Digestive system > Esophagus > Crop | place...
AGAATTAAACGGTTCGTATTTACCTTGTCGCATATATATAAATAAGGTGTAACCCCATCCACATATCTGCGGCGTGCTTCTTGTACTACTTTCTTTCTGTCATGTAAATCTTTCAAAGAACTCTTTCTTTAGTGCTTTGCCCGTTTTGAGCGAAAGCGAGTGCAAAGGTACAGCGTTTTTTCGAACCCACCAAACATTTTCGCGAAAATTTTCGAAAAATCGCAATATTTTTCTGTTTTCTTTACAAAATCGACACTTTTCGACCCCTCAGCGGTCATTTTCCATTGCTTTTTTCACCGCATTGAGCAACCATGCGTCTTGCTCGTCGAAAGTCATGTTGCTATTATCGAGCACGAGTGCGTCGGGTGCTTGTCTTAATGGACTCACTTCGCGATGGCTGTCGGTATAGTCACGCTGCCGCACGTTTTCCAGCACTTCCTCGAACACCGGATTCTGCCCTTTGGCTTTCATCTCGTCGAAGCGGCGTTGTGCCCTCACCTCCTCTGAGGCAGTTACGAAGACTTTGAGTTCCGCGTCGGGGAACACGGTGGTGCCGATGTCGCGGCCGTCCATCACGATACCCTTGGTCTTACCCATTGCTTGCTGCTGTTCCACGAGAGCCTCGCGAACGAAAGGCAGTGCGGAGATTGCACTCACGCGCGATGACACTTCCATGCCGCGGATCTCGCCCTCCACGTTCTCGCCATTGAGCAAAGTCTCGCTCTTGCCTGCCTCGGGGTTGAAACGGAAACCGATTTCCACTTGCGGCAGGGCTTTCTGCAACGCAGCCTCATCGATGGTGCCGTCGTCGGCAATCATGGAATTGCGCAGGGCGAAGAGGGTAACGGCACGATACATAGCTCCTGTATCGACATACACATAGCCGATTTTTTTCGCCAGTGCCTTCGCCATGGTGCTTTTGCCGCACGATGAATGCCCGTCGATGGCCACCACAATCTTACGTCCATAGTCCACGAAGTCGAAAGCCACGGCATGGCGTTCGTCGGCAGGATGCTCCTCGCGGCTCATCTCGTGCCACAGTCCCTTATATTCGGGGAAGAAAGTGTCGGCATCGGCAGGCGTGTCGTGGATTTCCGTCAGGCACAGTCTGTTTGCCAATGGCAGCGCGGCCTCGTAAATGCTCGCTCCACCTATTATATATATATGTTCATCGGGTTGACATGCTTCGAGGGCCTTTTCTATCGACGGATACACGTCGCATCCGGGGATTTCGGCCAGGGTGCGGCTCACCACGATGTTGCGGCGGTTGGGGAGCGCCCCTTTAGGCAGCGACTCGTAGGTTTTGCGCCCCATCAGCACGGTGTTGCCGGTGGTGAGGGCTTTAAATCTTTTCATGTCGTCGGGCAAATGATATATAAGCTGGTTCCCCCGCCCTATTGCCCCATTGGCGGCCACAGCTGCTATAATATTTATTTTCATTTTGCTTAATTTTTAGGAATTTTACACTGACACTTTCCCGGCTATATGGGGCCACGGCTCATATCCTTCGAGCTGGAAGTCCTCGTATTTAAAGTCGAAGATACTTTTCACGTCGGGGTTGATGACCATTCTCGGCAGCGGTTTCGGCTCGCGCGTGAGTTGCAGCTTCACCTGTTCGATATGGTTGGTATAGATATGCACGTCGCCGAAGGTGTGCACGAAGTCGCCGGCCTTGAGCCCTGTCACCTGTGCCATCATCTGCAGCAGCAGTGCGTAGGAGGCGATGTTGAAGGGCACTCCGAGGAAGGTGTCGGCGCTGCGCTGATAGAGTTGCAGACTGAGCCTGCCGTTTGCCACATAGAATTGGAAGATGGTATGACATGGCGGGAGTGCCATTTTATCTACCTCCGCCACATTCCATGCCGACACAATCATGCGGCGCGAGTCGGGGTTGTGGCGAATCATCTCCACCACCTTGCTTATCTGGTCGATGGTGCCGCCGTCGTAGTCGGGCCACGACCTCCACTGGTGCCCATACACTGGACCCAGCTCTCCGTCGGCGTCGGCCCACTCGTTCCAAATCCTCACCCCGTGCTCTTGCAGGTATTTCACGTTGGTGTCGCCTTGCAAGAACCAGAGCAGCTCATAGATAATCGATTTCAGATGGAGCTTTTTCGTGGTGAGCAGTGGAAATCCGTCGTCGAGATTAAATCGCATCTGATGTCCGAAGACGCTGATGGTGCCTGTGCCGGTACGGTCTTCTTTTTTCACGCCCTCATCGAGGATGCGCCGGCACAAATCGAGATATTGTTTCATTAATTTGTCTCCTATTTATATATATAAGGTGTAATTTATAAGCTGAAAGTAACGTTGCCCAAGATTGAATAGCTGCTCACGTGGTATTTGCCCCATGCGAGGTTTACCTTGAACTTGTTGAGCTGCAGTCCGGCTCCGAGCGTGAGTCCTGCCATGTGTGCGCTTTCACTGCCGTTGGAGTCGCTGATTTTCATGTCGTAGGCTCTTCGGAAACTGTATCCGGCGGCCACATAAAACTGTTCTCCGAGCAGTGCGTCCAATCCCACCACGAAATGGTTGAAGAATTTGTAGTTCCAGTGGTTAAGGTCCACCATTGTCGCCGACACGCGGAAGGGTGCGCCTTTGAGTCGTTTGGTCACGCCGAGCTGTATGTCTAAGGGTATTTTCTCGAAGTCGTCGTTGTAGGCTTTCACCTGTCCTCCGAGGTTTTTCATCACGAAAGATGCCGACAGCTCGCTGTTTTCATTGTAATAATTAAGTCCCAAGTCCACGCCCACAGCCATGGATGTATATCCGGCGATGCTTGAGGTGATGAATTTTGCAGCCACGCCACCAGCGAGCCGGTCGAAGAGGGTGTATGAGAAATATCCGGTCACGGCGATTTCGTTGGCCGAGAAGGTGCCGAGGTCTTCGTTGTCGGCGCTCGTCTCTTTGATGCTACCATAGTTCATGTATTGTGCCGATGCCGCCCACGTGGCTTTCTCGTTGATTATTTTTGTAAACGATGCGCTTGCTGTCATCGCCCCTTGCATGTATGTCATGAAATTGAGGTTTATGCTTTTGTCGCTCACCGACGAGATCAGTGCCGGGTTGCTCCACATGAGCGACGGGTCGTCCTCGATAAGTGTTATGTTGTCGCCTCCCAATGCCGCGGCATGGGCACTCACCGGCAGGCGCAGAAAGTTATACACTGTCTGCGACTCCTGTGCCTCCATCGCCACCGCCGACATCAGGGCAAGGGTCATTATTATTTTTCTTCTCATTCTTTCGTCCGGGTCTTCGTATATTTAATTACTAATTACATAACGCAAAGCCACGTATTTTATTTTATTCAAAACAGTTGTTCCATAGTTATCACCTGTTGGAAACTTCCACTATATTCATTGTAGGCAAGTCCGTATGTGGTAATAAGTGTAGAATGGACGGTCATTTTCTTTGGTAACATTTCTGATAACGCATTGAGCCGCCGTACAAGTCTATCTGCGCACCAACGTTGCCATCGTCGCCCTTGATTGTCCAGGCAGACTGTTGCGACACAACCCCCTGTATGCCAAGAGCGGCTTTTATTTTGTCGATATGATTGAGGCAAACATCCTCAAAAGCTTTATTTCGTGGGTTACACGACCGTAGAGTCCGCCGTGGTTATTCATCAGATTATTAAGAACCCAGGAATTCGCGCTGCCGCATACCACGAGCATAAAGTTATCACGATGGCAAGCCCAAGTGTTCCAAAAGCCCTCGAATGCTGTTATAAAACCGGCTCTCTGTCACTGTTGTAGAGCTCATTAATCTCTGCTATTTCGTGCTTTCTTCCTATTATATTTGCCATAAAAATGCCTTTTATTTTTCTGCAAAAGTATAAAAAATGTCGTTAGCAGAAAAATAAAACGGTATTTTTTTGTTCTGGAAAGCAAATTTTTAACATTTTGGCGGCATAAAGAAGCTTCTATATATCAAATGCCTACATATATAAATAAGGTATGGGTGTATTATGTTTTTTCATTTGTCAGTTAATGGCATCATTGTTCATTATAAATTTGCTCCTCTTGCGAGCAAAAGAAGAGGCCCTGCCGGCACGAATGCCAAACAGGGCCCGAATGAAAGGAGGAGTGGTACCACCAGGAATCGAACCGGGGACACAAGGATTTTCAGTCCTTTGCTCTACCAACTGAGCTATGGCACCATCATTATTTAGCAAACCACCAAGCAATCGCTTTCGCTTTGTTCTCGTTTGCGGGTGCAAAGGTACGGCTTTTTTTTCATTCCCGCAAATTTTTTCCCACTTTTTTTTCAAATTTCTTTTCAAAAAGTTCATTTTCCGCCATTTTTGTGTCAACTTTTAGTATATTTAACTACGAAACAACCTTTTTTTCCGCCTTTTTATTCTTATTCGATACTGTCTTTTATGTTCTTTTCACCCTTCTTTCATTTCTATTTTCTGTACCTCGTTATTATAAGCAGGCAAAATCGGCTTTGAAAGTAATTAATTTAGTTATAAATTAGGTAAAATACGCTAAAAAATCGCTTTTTCTTCTGAAAAGTGCCATTTTTTCACTAACTTTGCATCGGCAAAAAGAATTTGTCTGAGAATGGAGATAAAGAAATCGAAAAAAGCCGACTTGGAGAGACGGCGGCCGTGGTTCTTCCTCATGGGAGCACTCGCTGCCGCCGCAATGATGTTTGTCGTCCTTGAACTCAACATGCCCGACTTCGACGATGCCGACTTGGAAGACATGGAAGACCTTATCGACAAAGACAAGGAAGACCTGATCCCTTTCTTCAAAAAAGAAGACATACAACCCATCGTGGTGCAAGAAAAAGCTAAGCCGAAAATAGAAAAGGTGGTGCAGGCAGAAGAGGCAACGGAGGAACAGCCTACCGAACTGGCGCCCACCGAGGAAACCGAAGGCACAGAGGAAGATATAGACGAACCTATCGAAGAGGTACCAGAGGAAGCAAAGAAACCCAAACCTATCGCACAACCCGACAACCCCCTGAATTTCCAGGTGGTGGAGCAACTCCCCGAGTACCCCGGAGGCATGACGGCATTCATGAAATGGCTCACGAAAAACCTGAAATACCCCAGAGACGCACAACTAAAAAAAATCGAAGGACAAGTGACAGTGCAGTTCTATGTCGAAAAAGACGGCACCATCGCCAACGCGTCGGTGATAAAAAAACTGCACCCCTCATGCGACAGAGAAGTGCTAAGGGTGATGAGGATGATGCCGAAATGGAAACCCGGCACCGAGCGCGACCAACCAGTGAGGGCGAAAGTGGTGATACCGGTGGTGTTCAAACTCTAAACAGCTGAAAAACAAATCAATAACTATAAAATCTTTAAAATATGACACAGGAAGAATTACAGAAAATGATAGAAGAGCGAATACAGACGCTGCCCTTCGACAGGGAGCCGGCATCGCTCTACGAACCGATAAAATATGTGCTCTCGCTCGGAGGGAAAAGAATCAGGCCAATGCTGATGCTGCTCTCATACAGCATCTTCAAAGACGACCCCGAAAGCATTCTGATGCAAGCGGCGGCATTGGAGACATTCCACAACTTCACCCTACTCCACGACGACCTCTTAGACCGCGCCGACATGCGCCACGGACAGCCCACAGTGCATAAAAAATGGGACGAAAACACCGCCATCCTCTCGGGCGACTCTATGCTCATCTACGCATTCAAAATGATGATGCAAAGCAACTCGAAAAACATCGGGGAAGTGATGAAACTCATGGCCGACACAGGACTCGAAATCGATGAGGGACAGCAGTTTGATACCCAATTCGAAACCCGCGACGACGTGAGCGAAGAGGAATACCTCAGTATGATAAGGCTCAAAACAAGCGTACTGCTCGCCTGTGCCACAAAGACCGGAGCACTGCTCGCAGAGGCATCGAAAGAAGACTGCGACACCCTCTACCGCTTCGGAGAGACACTCGGACTGGCTTTCCAACTGCAAGACGACCTCCTCGACGTGTATGGCGACCCGAAAGTGTTCGGAAAACAAACTGGTGGCGACATTATGTGCAACAAAAAAACATATATGCTCATCAATGCGCTCAACAGAGCCGACAGCAAGCAGAAAGCGGAACTGCAAAAATGGATTGACGCCGAAAACCCCGACAGAAACGAGAAAGTGGCCGCCGTAACTGCACTCTACGACAGCATCGGCATCCGCACACTCTGCGAAACAAAAATTGAGGAATACTATAACGAGGCACTGCTCTGCATCGAAAAAATCAATGCACCGCAAGAGAGAAAAGAACCGCTGAAAGCATTCGCAATCAAGATGATGAAAAGACGGAAATAATGGAGAATCAAAAACTTACGACCGACACGACATCATTATTTATCGATACGCATTGTCATCTCGACGGAGAGGAGTTCGCCGAAGACCTCGACGAGGTAATCGACAGGGCCAAACAGGCAGGGGCGGAAATGCTCTTCATCCCCGCCATCGACCTCGCCGGAATGCCGCGGATAATGGAAATTTGCCAAAAATTCCCCGGCTACTGCCTCCCAATGATTGGCCTCCACCCCGAAAATGTCAACGACAACTACCGCGAAGAGATAAAAGCCCTGAAAGAAATCTTAGCCTCATCAGCGAAATCAACAGCTCGCGACAGCGAACAAAGTATCGCCATTGGAGAAATCGGCCTTGATTTCTACTGGAGCCGTGAGTTTGAGCAGCAACAGCTCGACGCGTTCGAGTTGCAGGTGCAGTGGTCAATAGAGGCTTCGTTGCCATTGATGATTCACTGTCGCAAGGCGCAAAACGAGATGGTGAAAATCTTGCGCCGCTACGAGAAGGAACTGCGCCGCGGCGGAGTGTTCCACTGTTTCACCGGCAATGAGCACGAGGCGGCTGAGCTTCTCTCGTTCGACAATTTCTACCTCGGCATCGGAGGCGTATCGACATTCAAGAGCAGCCATCTCCCCGAGGTTCTCCCCGCTGCCGTGCCGCTCGAAAGAATCGTATTAGAAACCGACTCGCCCTATATGGCTCCCGTGCCACACCGTGGCAAACGCAACGAGCCGGCGTTCATCCCGGAGATAATCCGCAAGCTCTCCGACGCCTACCAAACCGACTACGCCACGGTGTGCGACATCACCACCGCCAACGCAAAAAGGCTGTTTCTGTAGTCCAAGAAAAATTAATATAGGAGCCCTCTTATGCCGCTTTATAGAAGATTAAAGTCGCATCTAAGGCAAAAAAACCGCAAATTTGTACGATTTTAATATAAAAATCGCATTTTTTTGGGAAAAAGTATTGGAATTAAATTTTTTTTTGTACCTTTGCACCCCGAATGAAGAGGCACGCTTAGGAAGCGTGTGTACTCCAAAAACAACTCAGGGAAAAATATCCGAGTGGTTGAGGAAGCATTCAAGCGAAAGCGGTTTCTTTAAATTTTGAAAGGAGGTTCGGAAAAAGGAAAGATGCTCGAGTGGTTGAAGAGGCACGCCTGGAAAGCGTGTATACGTCAAAAGCGTATCCGGGGTTCGAATCCCCGTCTTTCCGCTTAATACAAGTAATTATGAAAAACACAACAACACACATTTTTGTATAAACATTTAAAACCTTAAAGTATGTATTCAATAGATCAATTAGTTAAAGGAGCAAAAGACTTCGCTAAGAGTGTCTTTGGTAAGAAACAGGAATATCAGCTGCGCTTTTTGCACGAGGCTGATAATTGTTGGTATGTCGATATTCCAGAGTGGCCCTTCGACCATCACAATCTGATGATGGTGTCAGGCGCCGACGACCTCTGCGCTTTCCTCTCAGACGACGACAAAAGCGTATCCGTCTCTGTGATACCATCGGAAAAACAGCAAACTGTCGAGGGCTATACAGAGCTCAAGCAATTAGACAGCAACATCACCGGCGGCGCCACATACGAAGTAATCAACCTCGAGGGCTTCAACAGCAACATCTGGCTCTGCCCCGTCACCCTCTTCGTGCTTGGACAATACCCCAAGTATCTGTATATCAAAAAGGTGTAACATAAAATCATGTATAATTAAATCAGTAATTTCATCCAATAGTAATTTCCAATCTATAGTTAAGATGGGGCAATCTGCCGTGCCATTCATAGTAGAAGAAATCGACCAACGACCCTCTACTCTCGTTTGGGCACTAAATATCATTTTCAATCGCAAAATCAGCGACAAAAATATTAATATCAGCGAAGCGTGCAGGTTATGGGTGAAAACATTAAACTGAAATTTTATGTGCTTTTGCGACAAAAATCTGTATCATGATACAAATATTTTTCATAAATGCCAAAAAGTTCACAGAAAAGTTCACAGAAAAGTTCACAGAAAATCCTTCAGCTGGTATTCGGTGATGGCTCAATGACATTACATTGAGATGCGGCTTTTATGTGCTTTTACGACAAAAATCTGTGGCATGCCACAGATTTTTGTCGTAAAATGGTGGTTTTTGAAAGATTAGTGCTTGAGGACTTTGGTGCCGTTTTGAATGATGACTCCTTTGCTCTCAGAGGTTGCACGAACACCATTAATAGTGTAAGCTTTGCTGTCGGTTATATTAGGGTTTGCCTTGGCATTGGTAACTTTCGACACGTTCTGTTTGTATTCAGCCTTAGCCTTCTCCATTTGCTCAAGAAAATCCTTGTTGCTGTGCATCAAAGCGCAAGCCATAGCCGACACCAAGCGTGCATCGTCCACATCACTTTGCCAGTGCATTCCTACAATTAAGCGGCTATTACCCATTTCGTAGCCACGTTGAAAGATCTCATTGGCACGGTCTGGATTTATTTCGGTGAGAAGTATAGCTGCCACCCATCCGTGATTGGTGTGTCCCGACGGATAGGAACCCGTTTGGCTCAGTCGCGGTTCACTGATGGGGGTTAGCGTATGCTGGTTAAAAAATACGAAGGGACGTGTACGAAACCAATGCGCCTTGGCAGGATCTATTACGATATTAGAAGTCTTGAGAGCACGATTTATGAGCGTAAAGATTTCAGGCGTCTTCTCCTCACTCAATTCCATCCCAAAGGCCTCTGTGAAGCGTGCAAGAAACTCGTCGGTGTTTTCCACAGAGTCCTTGATGGCCTCGTCGGCACGTTCAGCATCTTCACGCTGCATTTTCCACCACTGATAGCGATGCATGTCGTAAGCAAAGTGCGTACTTGTAGAATCGGGCGGTCCAGGAAGCCACGTGGTAACGTCTGGTACAGAGTCGGGATCAATGTAAGAAACTGCATCGGCGGTTTGCGCCGTAGCGTTAAAACTCAAGCACATCATCAGTGCCATCAAAATCACGGAAAGTTTACTTTTGTTCATATCCATACATTTTTTAATTATAAGGGTTCAATAAAATCTAACACTGCTTATTTCAGTTAAAGTAGTCCACTTTTAGGTGCGATACACTTTCACGGCACAAATTTACAACTATTTTCTCATATTCTCGCCATAAAGATTAAAATTATAAGAAGGTTTAACAATTCTGTCGATTATAGAGTCGCTGGCGGCTAATTTTATAAAAAACAATAATTTTTTTATTTCGCAGGCGCATATATCAGAATTTTTATGTAATTTTGCCGCCGAAAGGGGCACAGAGAAAATATAAACCAATAATATTACACAGAAAATGGGAAAAAAAGTTATTTTATTGATTTCATTGGCACTTATGTCAGGACTTTCATGTGCATTAGCACAAAATTGTAAAAATATGGAAAATAAAGACTTTCACAAAGAGATGATGCGGCGGGCGATACGTCTGTCGGAGGAGAGCGTGAATAAAGGAGGCGGCCCGTTCGGGGCAGTGATTGTTAAAGACGGGAAAATCGTGGGCGAGGCTTCGAATAGCGTAACCATCGACAACGACCCCACGGCCCACGCAGAGGTGAATGCGATAAGGAAAGCGTGCTCCAACCTCGGCACTTTCGAGCTCGACGGCTGCACCATCTACACCTCGTGCGAACCCTGCCCGATGTGCCTCGGAGCCATCTACTGGGCTCATATCGACAAGATTTACTATGGCAACGATGCCAAAGACGCCGCCTCGATAGGCTTCGACGACGATTTCATCTATAAGGAAATCGACCTCGCACCCGCCGACCGACGCACGAAAATGGAAGAGCTCCTGCCCGACGAGGCCATCAAAGCCTTCGATATGTGGAGGAATAAAACGGATAAAACAGAGTATTAAGCGAGCAAGCTCGCTTAATAATGGAGAATGGAGAATGGATAATGGAGGGCGACTTCGTCGCATTGATAATGGATAATTGCGGCTTTGCCGCCATCGCCGTAGGCGATATTAATTGTCAATTGTCAATTGTCAATTGAGGCTCTGCCTCATACTCCGTGTCGTCCTCTATGCCGGCCTCTCTCAATGCTTCGCGGCGCTCAATACAAGTGCCGCACTTTCCGCAGTGCTTTTCCCCACCCTTATAGCAGGAATAAGTTTCTTTGTAGTCGATGCCCAAGGCCTTGCCTTTTTTGGCGATGTCGGTTTTCGAGATATTCGTGTATGGCGCGTCGATGGTGATGCCCTCGTATGTCCCCTCTTTCATCGCCTGCGACATAGCGTCTATGAAAGCCGGGCGGCAGTCGGGGTAGATGGAATGGTCGCCGGAGTGATTGGCGATAAACACCTTGGTGAGTCCGCGGCATTCCGCCATTCCACAGGCGATGGCGAGCATTATGCCATTGCGGAACGGCACCACCGTGGATTTCATATTCTCATCGGCATAATGCCCCTCCGGCACAGCCTCAGCGCCCTCAAGGAGCGATGACTTATAATAATCCTTTATAAATTGTAAAGGTATTGTAATATGCTCAATACCAAGTCTTTGGCAGTGCATCTTCGCCAGAGGAATCTCCCTGTCGTTGTGATTGCTGCCATAGTCGAAACTCACTCCGAGGGCTATCTCGTCTTTCCTGTCATAAAGGAGGGTTATGGAGTCCATGCCTCCCGAAACTACTATCAATCCGTTCTTTTTCATCGCTATAAATTATTCGTTTCTGAAACACATCAGCATCCTTTTCTTCTGCAATTCTTTATGCTCGTCGTCGGCATAGCTTGCCATCGGATAAATGCTAATCCCGCCTCGTGGCATAAATATTCCTATTACCTCCAAATATCTGGGATTCATCAGTTTAACAAGGTCATTCTTGATAATATTCACGCAATCCTCGTGAAAATCGCCGTGGTTGCGAAACGAGAAGAGATAGAGTTTCAGGCTCTTGCTCTCCACCATTTTCTCGCCGGGGATATAGTTGATAATGATTTTCGCGAAGTCAGGCTGCCCCGTAATCGGGCACAGCGACGTAAATTCGGGGCAGTTGAACGTAACGAGGTAGTCGTTCTCCGGGTGCTTGTTTGTGAATGTCTCAAGCACGCCGGGGTTGTAGTCCATGTCGTATTTTGTGCCGCTCTCCCCAAGCAGCGTCATTCCTTCTTTTTCTTTGTCTCTTGCCATAATATTTTGATTTTTAGTATGATGCCGGGCTGTCGAAATACGAAGCCGAGGCGATTTATTATCTGATGCAAGGCAGTTCGAGATGCGAATCCGAGCGATTTAAGCCGATGCCTGACGTTTCGAAAGCCGAAGCCGGCCGATTTTAATATGATGCCGTGCAGTCGATTCCCAAAGCTTTCACCCTGTCGCGGATGGCATTGAGTGTCTCTGGCGATGCCTTTTCCAGGTCGTGGTCGGGTGTCTCGCGGTCGATAGTGTAAATCATCACTTGCATGGGCGCGATGTCTTTCACTGCCTCTAACCACGGTTTCACGAATTCCTCGCTGGTGTTGTCCACGTCTTTGCCCTCCATTTTCCCTTTCAGAAACATTGTCTGCACAATCACGTGCCCGTTGAATTTCTTTAAGGTCTCCACCACCCTCTTCACATCGTATGAAGGCGATACAGGTCGGTCGAGCAACCGGATGTAAGCGTTATCCACAGTGTCGAGCTTCAGTATATTGTCATCCACCCGCATCAGGGCATCGAATACCTCTGGCTTATGCGCCATTGTAGCATTGCTGAGCACAGCGATTTTCGCCTTCGGACAAAATTCGTCGCGCAGTGCGATGGTGTCGCCGATAACCTCCGGAAACACGGGGCTGAGTGTCGGCTCTCCATTTCCGGCGAAAGTAATCACATCGGGCAGCACTCCCTCACGGCGCATCTCTTCGAGCTTCTGCCGCAATGCCGATACCACCTCCTGGCGCGAAGGCAAATTCTGATGTCCTTTGCCCCCACGGCCATCTTTGTTGTAACCGCACTCACAGTAAATGCAGTCGAAGTCACATACTTTGCAGTCGCCTGGCAGCAGGTTTACACCAAGCGAAACACCAAGGCGACGGCTATGAACAGGCCCGAAAACGGGCGATTGAAACAATATTGTTGACATATCGGGTGCAAAAGTAAGCATTTTTTTGCAAAATCCTTGCAAAAAGCAAAAAAATTTTGTACCTTTGCACCGAAATTCAGATTTCAAAGAAGAATGGGAAAAAAGCGACGTAAAGGCAATAAAATCATAACCTGGCAGACGGCAACACTCTGCATCAGCACCACGATGGTGCTGCTCCTCGTGGGACTTGTGGTGCTAAGCGTGCTTACCGCACAGAGACTGTCGGTACACATAAGGGAAAATTTCACCGTCACGGTGATGTTGAGCGACTCATTGACCGTTAGCGACGGCCAAAGACTTTGTCGTGACACATACAACCGTGAATGGGCGAGACAAGTGGACTACATAAGCAAAGACAACGCCTTGGAGGAGCAGACGAAAGTCTTGGGCACCGACCCGTCGGAATTCGCCGGCATCAACCCGTTTCTCGCCTCTCTTGAGATAAGGCTGAAAGATGAATACACACACGAGGACTCACTGAAGAAAATCACGAAAATTCTGGAGCAAAACAAAGACGTGGTGGAGGTGTCGTATCAGAAAGACTTGATGGACACGGTGAACCGCAACCTGAGTTTGATAAGCCTCATATTGCTCGTATTGGCAGCCTTGCTCACCTGCGTGTCGTTCTCGCTAATCAATAATACGGTGAAGCTCGGCATATATGCCCACCGCTTCTCGATAAGGATAATGAAACTTGTGGGGGCGTCATGGTCGTATATACGTCGGCCGTTCCTGAGAAGAGCAGTGTTCACCGGCATCTTCTCCTCTTTCATCACATCCCTGATACTTGCCGTAGGCTACTGGGTGCTGTGGTATCAAGAGCCGGGAATCACCGAATTCATCTCCTGGGAAATGATGGCAATCACCGTCGCTGTGGTCTTTGTCATAGGTCTCTTCCTCTCACTCACCTGCACACACCTCTCAGTGAATAAGTTCCTGAAAATGAAAGCAGGAGAACTGTATAAGATTTAATAATTGATAATGGGCTTCGCCGACTTTCCTCACGCTCGGCAGAGTAAGCAAGCTTCCTTTGCTCTCGCTTATCGGAAAGTTGACAATTGACAATTAATATCGCCTTACGGCGATGGCGGCAAAGCCGCAAAATCCCTCCGATAGGAGCTGGGCCAGATCTGTCTCGAAGACCGAATATATCAGACTTTGAAAATTAATTATAATATGGACAAAAGAAATTTTGCGTTCACAAAGATGAACTACATTCTGCTTGCCATTGGCATGGCGATAGTGATTATCGGCTTTCTGCTCATGAGCGGCCCTGGCAGCACCGAGTCGGCATTCAACCCCGACATTTTCAGTTTCCGGCGCATAAAACTCGCACCGGCAGTTTGCTTCATCGGCTTCCTGTCGATGGTCTTCGCCGTAATGTACAAACCCAAAAACGAAGAGGGCGAGAGCACACCTGCCGTACAGGAAAACAAAGACATGGCAACTAATGGGAAAAGCCAGGAGATAAAAACGACAAAACAAACAGGCGAATTACAGAAATAACATGAACGACTTCGAAGCGGCCTTGCTCGGCATCATACAAGGACTCACGGAATACTTGCCCGTGAGCAGTAGCGGTCACCTCACCATAGGAGCCAACCTCTTCGGCATCGGAGGGGCAGAAAACCTCACCTTCACCGTGGCGGTGCACGTGGCAACAGTGCTCAGCACCATCGTAATACTGTGGAGGGAGATTATATGGCTCATACAAGGGGTGCTGAAATTCAAATGGAACGACGAGATGAAATATTTCGTCAACATACTCATCTCCATGATTCCCGTGGGCATCGTGGGACTCTTCTTCAAAGACTATGTGGAGGAAATCTTCGGCAGCGGACTGCTCATCGTGGGCATTATGCTGCTGCTCACTGCTCTCCTGCTCACCTTCTCCTACTACGCCCACCCGCGGCCGAAAGAGAAAATCAGCATGACCGACGCATTCATCATCGGACTGGCACAGGCATGCGCCGTGATGCCAGGGCTCTCGCGCTCCGGAAGCACCATCGCCACAGGTCTGCTCTTAGGCAACAGGAAAGACAAGCTCGCTCAATTCTCCTTCCTCATGGTGATACCGCCCATCCTCGGCGAGGCACTCTTAGACATCATCAAAGCGGTGCAAGGAGGCACGGAGGCTGCCGTGGGAGAGCTGTCAACATCAGCCCTCATCATCGGCTTCATTTGCGCATTCGTCTTCGGATGCATCGCATGTAAATGGATGATCAACATCGTGAAGAAAGGTAAGCTCATCTACTTTGGCATCTATTGCGCCATCGTGGGTGTGGCATGCATAATCTATTCATTCTTCGTATAAACATGGCCGACTTCTACGCAGGGGAGCTGATTTGTATCGACAAGCCATACCGCTTCACCAGTTTCCAGGCATTGGCGAAAGTGAGGAAAGAACTCTCGCGGCGCCTCGGGGTGAAAAGGATGAAAGTGGGCCACGCCGGCACGCTCGACCCTTTAGCCACTGGCGTGCTGATACTATGCACCGGCAAAGCCACCAAACGTATCGAAGAGCTGCAAGCACACACGAAAGAATATGTGGCAACACTGCAGTTAGGAGCCACCACCCCCAGCTTCGACATGGAGCATCCGGTTGATGCCACCTACCCCACCAGCCATATCACGAAAGAGAAAATCGAAGAAGTGCTCAAAACCTTCGAGGGCGACATACAGCAAGTGCCACCGGCCTTCTCCGCATGTAAAATCAATGGCGACAGGGCCTACAAACTCATGAGGCAAGGACAGGAGGTGGAGCTGCAACCAAAGAGCATACATATATATAAGGTGGAACTGATGAACTTCGACCCGGAGGCGATGCAAGCGACAATAAGAGTGGTGTGCGGAAAAGGCACATACATAAGGGCCTTGGCAAGAGACATCGGCGAGAAGCTCGAAAGCGGAGCATATCTCACTGCCCTCCGACGCACAAAAGCCGGAGACATCAGCGTGGAGGAATGCATAAAAATGGAAGACGTGCCGGCATGGCTCGACAAAATGACAGAAACGAAAACAACATATAGAACATGAAACTATCGCAATTCAAATTCAATCTGCCAGATGAGCTGGTGGCATTATACCCTATCCAAAGAAGGGTGAAAGTGTCGGAAGCAAAAGACAAGAAGAAATGGGTGGTGCTCCCCGGAAGAGACGAGTGCCGCCTTATGGTGCTCCACAAAGCAAGCGGCAAAATAGAAATGTTCAAAAAAGATGAGAAAGGCGAAGACCTGAAAGACAAAAAAGGGAATCCCGTTTATCTCACCTTCAGAGACATCATCAACTATTTCGGCGAAGGCGACGTGATGATCCTCAACGACACCAAGGTGTTTCCTGCAAGACTATATGCCAACAAAGAAAAAACGGATGCCAAAATCGAGGTTTTCCTCCTGCGTGAGCTCAGCGCCGACATGAGGCTATGGGACGTATTGGTGGAGCCGGCGAGAAAAATACGCATCGGCAACAAACTCTTCTTCGAGGACAACGGACCTATGGTGGCAGAGGTCATCGACAACACCACCAGCCGCGGACGGACACTGAGATTCCTATACGACTGCGACCACGAGGAGTTTAAGAAAGAACTCTTCGCACTCGGAGAGGCACCGCTGCCAAGATATATCATCGACCACGTGGACCCGCAAACCCGCAAAGCCGACAGACCAGTGACGGAAGAGGATATCGAAGACTATCAGACTGTCTTCGCATCGAAAGAGGGAGCCGTAACAGCGCCGTTCACAGCACTCCACTTCAACCGTGAGATGCTCAAAAGGCTTGAGATTATAGGCACGGAGTGCGCTTTCGTCACCATGCACTGCGGACTGGCATATTTCAGCCCCATCGAGGTGGAGGACTTGTCGAAACATAAAATGGACTCCGAGGATATCGAAGTTACAAAAGAAGCTTGCGACATAGTAAACAAAGCCAAGGAAGAGGGGCACCTCGTGTGCAGCGTGGGAAGCAGCGTGCTGAGAGTAACAGAAACGGCTGTCGGCACCGACGGCAGGCTCAAGGAATACAAGGGTTGGACAAACAAATTCGTATTCCCGCCCTACGACGTGGCCCTGTCGAATGCCATGATTGCCAATTTCTACCACCCGGAGTCGATACCTTTGATGTCGGCAGCTGCCTTCGGAGGCTACGACCTCGTGATGGAGGCCTACAAACTGGCCATCGAAAACGGCTATCTCTTCGGATGCTTCGGAGACGCAATGCTTATACTGCCGGATTAACGGCGAAGCCGTTAAATTGACAATTGACAATTGACAATTAATATCACCGTTCCGGCGATGGCGACGAAGTCGCGATTATCCATTATCCATGCGACGAAGTCGCTCTCCATTATCCATTAAAAAAGCTCCCTTGCGGGAGCTTTTTTATTATTCTTTGTTTGCGCGTTTGCGCTCCAAATGGTCGAGAATTACTTTTCTCATTCTCATGCTCTTGGGAGTAACCTCCACATACTCGTCGGCTTTGATATATTCCAGTGCCTCTTCGAGCGAGAGCACTGTGCGCGGTATGATGTGCGCCTTGTCGTCGCTTCCGCTGGCACGGGTGTTGGTGAGCTGTTTTGCCTTCGTAACGTTCACCACGAGATCGTTGTCGTGCACGTGCTCTCCTACCACCTCTCCAGCATACACTTCCTCGCCCGGGTCGATGAAGAACTTGCCGCGGTCTTGCAGTTTGTCGATAGAATAGGCGTAGGCCGTGCCGGTTTCCAAGGCCACCATGGAGCCGTTCACACGCCTTACTATCTCGCCTTTATATGGCTGATACTCTTTGAAGCGGTGAGCCATGATAGCCTCGCCCTGACTTGCGGTGAGCACATTCGTGCGCAGTCCGATGATGCCTCTTGAGGGTATGTCAAACTCGATGTTCACACGGTCTCCCTGGGTCTCCATCGATGTCATCTCACCCTTGCGGCGTGTAACCATATCAATCATCTTGCTCGAATATTCCTCCGGCACGTTGATCGTGAGGTCTTCCACCGGCTCGCAGCGCTGACCGTCGATTTCCTTGTAAATCACCTGTGGTTGACCCACTTGCAACTCATATCCCTCACGGCGCATAGTCTCTATAAGCACGCTGAGGTGCAGCACTCCGCGCCCGCTGACAATCCACTTGTCGGTGCTGTCCTCGAAAGGAGCCACCCTAAGCGCGAGGTTTTTCTCCAATTCCTTTTGCAGACGGTCGTTGATATGCCGGCTGGTAACGTATTTGCCCTCTTTTCCGAAGAAAGGCGAGTCGTTGATTGTGAAGAGCATCGACATAGTAGGCTCGTCGATGGCTATCGGCGGCAGCGGCTCCGGGTTCTCGTAGTCGCAGATGGTGTCTCCGATTTCGAATTTCTCCAGTCCTATGATGGCGCAGATGTCTCCGCTCTGCACCTCTTCTATTTTCTGGTGCCCCATACCGGTGAAGGTGTGGAGCTCTTTGATTTTCGTCTTCTCCGGTGAGCCGTCGCGGTGGCACACGGTGATGTTCATGCCCTCTTTGAGCGTGCCTCTGTGCACCCTTCCCACGGCGATGCGTCCGGTGTAGTTGCTGTAGTCGAGACTTGTGATAAGCATCTGTGGCGTGCCCTCGATGACTTTCGGGGCGGGTATCACCTCCACAATTTTATCCAAGAGGTATGTGATGTCGTTGGTGGGCTTGTTGTAGTCTTCTCCCATCCATCCGTTTTTCGCGCTTCCATATACCACGGGGAAGTCGAGCTGGTCTTCGGTGGCATTGAGCGCGAACATGAGGTCGAACACCATCTCATACACCTCCTCCGGGCGGCAGTTGGGCTTGTCCACCTTATTTACCACCACGATGGGTTTCAATCCTATCTGCAGCGCTTTTTGCAGCACGAAGCGTGTCTGTGGCATCGGTCCCTCGAATGCGTCCACGAGGAGTATGCATCCGTCTGCCATATTCAGCACGCGCTCCACCTCACCTCCGAAGTCGGAGTGTCCCGGGGTGTCGATGATATTGATTTTTGTGCCTTTCCAGTTTATCGACACGTTTTTCGACAAAATGGTGATGCCTCTCTCTCTCTCCAAGTCGTTGCTGTCGAGCACTTGCTCGCCCAGCTTCTGTCCGTCGCGGAAGAGGTTGCCGGCGAGCATCATCTTGTCCACCAATGTGGTCTTTCCGTGGTCCACATGGGCGATGATTGCGATGTTTCTAATGTCTTGCATTTCTTCTTACCTTAAAAATCGGCTGCAAAGGTACACAAAAATCTCCAAATACATACTTGAAACGGAAAAAAAGTGCTTTTTTTATTCAGAAAATATAAAAAAACCGCTTAAAAGTTTGTCGGTTTGCAAAAAAAGCAGTACCTTTGCACCCGATTTCCGCGAAGAGGCGGACATAAATGTTGTAATATTTTTAATTTAAACTTAGTCGTAATGTATTTAGACAAAGAAAAGAAACAAGAGATCTTTGGACAATACGGAAAGTCTAACTCTGATACTGGTTCCGCAGAGAGCCAGATTGCATTGTTCTCATACCGTATTTCCCATTTGACGGAGCATCTGAAAAAGAACCGTAAAGATTATAGTACAGCACGTGCACTTACTGCACTGGTTGGAAAACGCCGCGCGCTTCTCAACTATCTCTATGACAGAGACATCGAGCGCTACCGTGCCATCGTTAAGGCACTTGGACTGCGCCGATAACAAAGCGCGAACAATTAAAAAAAGCTCCCTTTCGGGAGCTTTTTTTAATTGACAATTGATAATTGATAATTGACAATTATAGCGAGCAAGCTCGCATTCGCCTACGGCGATATTATTTTCCAATTTTAATTGGCATCAGTTTCTTGCCGCCTGCCGGTCTGCGAGGGCATTTAATCACAGGAGGTTTTATCGCCTCACATACACTGTCTTCGATAGCCTCGCCCACGCTTCTCGTTTTTACAAGGTCGTATTTCGGACCTGGCACGTATGGACTGTAATACAACACTTTACGCATACGCGCTCTTTGTTGCTGAGTGAATTCCGTGCGGTAAGTAAATATATAATCCATAATATTCCTGCAATAGAAGTTGTCGCCGGTTTGACAGTTGGAGCGCAACACATATTCAGGAAGGTGTTCTATTATTTTTCCGTTGCGCAGTATACTGTCACCAAACTCAAACTCAGCCCAATACGCCTCATAATCAGAAATTGGAGTGTCGCTGCATGCATCGTCTACCTCGCAGTTTACCTCTGAAAATGAATGCAGCAAACCAAGATAATGTCCCACCTCGTGTGCCATTATAGCTACAACGTTGTAGAAGTTGAAATAAAACATTTTGCCTTCATAATAATCGTCATAATACATAAAGTTGCTGTTGATACAACATCCGAACGGCGTGGTGAATTTTGTTGCTTCCCAGTATTCCTGTTCCTCCTCTTTCAGAGAGTCCAAAGAATAGCCCTTTGGCATTATGGCTACATTGGAGATGCCTTGCTCATTATCGTTATCAAAGGGGAAGATATAGAAATTAAGGAATCTCTTCACATTTTGGGCCCAACTTCTATAGGTGTCATTGTCATCCAGTTCACCGTTTATGAAATCATAGCAGTCCATTGTGGCCTTGTTCACTTTATGCCTCATCACTCCCCGCTCCTCAAGAATATTGCCGTCCTCATCGTATTTGGCCATCTCAAAAGTAACGTTGATATTGTTTTCTATATCGGGGTCGAAGGGATTGTTGTTACCATAAACAGCACTGTTGTAATAGTACTTGTTAATCTTGTCCAGGTGTGAGGCGAGCAACGATTGCTTGATATTCTGCAATGTGTCGCTCTCATCGTCGTAAATCACGTGGAAAATCACTGGTATGTGATATTGATAAGTGTCGATATCGCCTGTGAATGCCGGCTGCGATATCGTAACCGATTGTTTATTGCTGCCAGAAGAAAAGGTAATCACTCCTTCCCTCGATGTGGAGTTGATATTAGGTATCACCCATATTCGCTGTGTACCAGAGCCGCTGCCTTTCTTGCTTACAGGGCCGCACCAGCTGACATTGCTCGATGCCACCCAACTTCCACTGCCCGTAACGTTCACGCTCGTCTCATAAACGTCGGAATTACAAGTTATTTTATTTTCTGATAAACCTGTAATTGCGTTTTCCTCGCTCTTGCAGCCCGCCATTACGACGGCGCACGTCAATAACATCAAACTGTATTTTCTCATTTCTTTCGGATATTTGGGTGCAAATGTACGAAAAAAAAACGATAACGGCACCGTTATCGCTCAAAAAACAATTTTTTAACGTTAATTTATCAAACAGACTGACCTTAGCAAAGGGTCATTAAGTCTAACCCGGCCCAGTCGGGACCGCTCCTGCCGGAGAGCCTTACTGCAAGCGAAGCTTGCCACCTCTCACTGCAAAATCTCCGATTTTGTCACCTCCCTCAGCGGTGTCATCACGAAGTCGCGTTCCTGCATCAGTGGATGCGGAATCTTAAGGTCCGGCTCATCAATGGTGATGTCGTCGTAGAGCAGTATGTCGATATCGATTATGCGGTCATGGTATTCTTTATTTACCGACTTTTGTGTGCGCCCCATTTCCCTTTCTATTTGTTGTGTGGTTTCCAGCACCTGTCGGGGAGTTAGGGAAGTGTTGACGCGAATGGCGGCATTCAAAAACTTGTTCTTTGACTTAAAGCCCCACGGCTCCGTCTCAATCACTGTCGATTTTGCCTCCACCTCCCCCACTCTTTCGCCAATAAGTTTCACCGCCCGCCTCAGATTCATAAGGCGGCGTCCTTTATTTGTGCCGAGTGAAAAATAAACCGTGCTCACTCGGGATAGTTGAGATTTTGAGCTTGAGCGTTATTGAGCACTTCAAGATACCTCAATGCCTCATAGTGAGCCATCGGGAGGTCTTGGAGCAGGTAGTTTCCGCATTCTGCCGGTGTGGCACCGGGAATCGGGCCCTCATAGATGGCGATATCCGAGAACACTCTGATAAGCAGCGGCAGGATGTCTTCGGGTTTATAGTCGCCGGCCACGATAAGGTAGAAGCCGGTGAAGCATCCCATCGGACCCCAGTAAATTATGCGGTCTTTCCATTCCGCATCGTTGCGCAAGAATGTGGCTCCGAGGTGCTCAATGGTATGTGCGGCACCCTGATGAAGCACCGGCTCGCGGTTGGGCTCCTTCATACGGACGTCGAAAGTGGTAACTACTGTGTCGCCGGCATGGTCTTTGCGGCTGACATACACACCGCGCAGCAGGCGCAGATGGTCAACGGTAAAACTTGCAATCTTCTTCATTTTCATCAAAATAAAAAAAAGGTCTTTAAGCCCGACCCAGTCGGGACAGCTCTTACAGAGAGTTTTTTATGAATAACCCGACCCAGTCGGGGCAGCTCTTACAGAGAGTTTTTTATGAATAACCCTCGCCCAGCCGGGACTGCTCTTACAGAGAATAATGGGGGCTTTGTGGGCCCCCATTATAATTTATCTCAAGTTCGGGTTTAATTCAGCCCATTTCTCAACTGGCGGGAGCACTCCGAGGTCGATAACCTCTTGCCTCATAGCGCAGAGGTGCTCATAGCTCTTCTTGAGGTCTTCCATTTCCTCGGGAGTTCCGAGCGGCTCCTCATAGAAAGCACCCTCAGCGGTGATGCGTGTGTCCATAGCCATCATAATGTGGTCGAAGCCAACGAAGCTCACGTATCTTCCTGCGGGCCATGTGAACGGTTCTCCGCCCATGGCTCCCTCGATCATCTTCACAGCCACGTATGAGGGGCTTTGGAAGGAGCTGCGTCCACGGAGTTTGATGATGTTGCTTCCGCCCTGCACGGTGTTCTTCTTGATGTCGTTCCAGTGCTCGGTAGAGAGTTTGTCGGTACCGATGAGGTCGGTAAGGGGTGTGCCCTGCACTGTTGCTCCGCTGGCGAAAACAGCCATCGACTCTCCGTGTCCTCCGTAAGTACGGCAACCTTTCACCTCATCCTGCTCAATCTTGAAGTGCTTTGTCAGCTCGCTCTGCAGACGGATTGAATCGAGGGCTGCGAGGGTAGTAACCTGTGAGGGTCTCAGTCCTGAGTAAATCAGAGTGATAAGACCGGTGATGTCGGCGGGGTTGAAGATTACCACCACGTGTTTCACATCGGGGCAATACTGTTTGATGTTCTTACCCAGTTCCTCTGCCACTCCTGCGTTGCCTTTGAGGAGGTCTTCGCGTGTCATACCCTCTTTTCTTGGTGCTCCACCTGAAGAGATGATGTACTTAGCGTCTTTGAAAGCCACCTTCACGTCGGTGGTATAAGTGAAGTGTATTCCTGGGAAACCGCAGTGGCGCATTTCCTCTGTCACGCCCTCCAATCCGGGCTCGTACACGTCGTAGAGACAGATGTTGGGTGTCAACTTCAGCATTGCTGCTGTCTGTGCCATGTTTGAGCCAATCATTCCAGCGGCTCCAACGATGGTTAATTTCTCATTTGTCAGAAAATCCATAATCTTTTTACTTTTTATATTGTTTATTCTTCTTTGCGACCGCAAAATTAGTAAAAAAAATCCATAGGTGTTTTATTTTTTGTATTTTTATTTGTTAATGTTTTCAAAGACGAAAGAGTTTGCAAAATCGACTTTACAAATTCAACCGTTTTTCTTTATCGGTTGCAAAGTCCACTTTGCATTCCGACGCAAAAAATCTCTCCTCTTTTCGCATTCCACCTCCTTCGGCAGTTACAATCTGCCGCCTCGTTCGTCTTTAAAGAAATAACTAACAAATCAGAATATGGAAAAGAAATATCGTGGAGTGGTGGTCCCGATGATCACCCCTGTTGACGGTTACAGCGTCATAGAAAAGAAGTTTGTGGAAAGAATTATCGCCGGTTTCGCCAAGGCCGGGGTGCATCCTCTGTTGCTTGGCACCACTGGCGAGGGTGTGAATGTGTGTATCGACGACGCGCTCGACCTTATTAGTTATGTGAAGTCGATTGCCCCCGAGAGCATGACCGTCTATGCCGTGCTGAGAGGTTCGGGATATAGAGACACGGTGGCAGTATGCGATAAATACAAGGAGGCTGGAGCCGATGTGGCGGTATGTACGTTGCCCTCCTACTATCAGCTCACCCCGAGGATGATGTATGAGTATTATGTGGGGCTGTTCACCCAGCTCTCTCTGCCCGCAATGATCTATAATATCCCCTCCACCACCCACATGACAATACCCTTAGACACGATATTTGAAATCTTCAGACGTGTGGCCATAAAGACGGATTATGGCAGATGCGTGGGAATCAAGGACTCCGACCCCGACAAAGAGCGCCTCAAGCAACTTGCAGGAGAATATCGCGAGAGGAAAGAGTTTTCGGTATTCTGCGGATGTGCCGCCAACTCCACCGAGGGTTTGCGTGCCGGAGCCGACGGCATAGTGCCAAGCACTGGCAACTTCATGCCTTGCGCCTATCGCAAGCTCTACGACGCCGCACTCAAAGGCGACTGGGAGACGGCGGAGGCGATGCAGAAGCTCACCAACGAAACCGGAGCTATGTATCAGAAAGGACGCCCCTTAGGAGAGCAGCTCGCCGCCCTCAAGGCAGTCATGGCTGGTCAGCAGCTCAGCCTCCCCTGGATGATCCCCCCACTCATGGAAATAGAGCAAGAAGAAAGAATGCGACTCGTTGAACTCGGCAAAACTCTTAAAGACGTCGAACTCTAATCGTTAGCTGCCGTTAAAATAATCAGCTCTCCGCAGGAACGCCCCGTCAAGTCTGGTTAATCTGAAAGATTTATATAAGATAGATGCGGTAGGAATAAAAGGATGCGAGGGCAAAGAAACCTTGCTTCCAAAACGCCGGAACGGCGTATAATTCTCAATTCTCAATTCTCAATTCTCAATTCGTATGTTTCACTGGATTGATTATACCATTGTCATCGGCTCCCTTTTGCTTGCCATTTTCGTGGGTATGTATTTCGCCCACAAGCAGAAGGACACGTCGAATTACTACGCCGGTGGCGGAAAGATCCCGGCGTGGGCTGTGGGCATGTCGATATTCGCCACGCTCATCAGCAGTGTAACGTTTCTGGCTTATCCCGGAGCCGCTTACGAGGGCAACTGGATATTGCTGGTTCAAGGGCTTATGGTGCCAGTGGTGCTGGTGTTCCTCATCGGAATAATCGTGCCGCTCTACCGCAAAGTGATCCGACTCAGCACCTACGAGTATTTCGAGCGGCGCTTCGGCGTCTTCGCTCGCATATACAGCTCATTGGCGTTCCTGCTCGGCCATTTCTCGAAGTCCGGCACGGTGTTCTTCCTCGTGAGCATGGCCTTGGCCACCTTCCTCGACATCAACATCTATTACATTGTGATTTTCCTTGGCGTCATCATCATCATCCTCACCTTGCTTGGCGGTATGGAGGCCATAGTATGGATGGACGTGATACAAGGCGGTCTGCTTATCGGCGGCGGCATCATCTGCGTGGCGATACTGCTCTTCATGCCAGAGGGCGGACCGGGCGAGGTGATGCGCATAGCTGCAGAAAACAATAAAATCAGCTTCGGACCATACGACTGCGACCTCACTCACCTCACCTTCTTGGTGATGGTGCTGAATGGCATCTTCTACGCACTGCAGAAATACGGCACCGACCAGACGATAGTGCAGCGATACCTCACTGCCCGCAACGACCACGAGGCTAAGCGAGCCGCATTCATCGGAGTGCTGATGAGCGTGCCGGTATGGGCGATGTTTATGTTTATCGGCACCTGCCTCTACTCCTTCTACCACTCCGCAGGGGCACCGGTGCTGCCGGAGGGCATCAAGGCCGACGAGGTGTTCCCCTATTTCATCCGCACCGAACTGCCAGTGGGCATCCGCGGACTTATAGTGGCGGCATTGGCGGCAGCGGCAGTGTCGAGCCTCGACGCCGACCTCAACTGCATCAGTGCCATCGCCGTGGAAGACTATTATGCACGGTTTAAGAAAAACACCACCGACCGTGAGCGGCTGCGCTTCGGAAAGTTTATGGTGGTGCTGGCAGGAGCCGGAGCCATCGGCGTGGCCATGCTCTATATCTCCTGGGGAGGCGAAGGCGTCTTGGGAGCCCTCTTCGCTCTCTATGCCATCTTCTCCGCCGGCATCGTGGGCATCTTTATGCTCGGGCTCTTCAGCAGAAGAGCAAACAAACAAGGACTTTACATCGGCATCGCGGCGGCTGTGCTGTTCACCGCCTACGCCGTGCTGACTTCCACAAAGGTGGATATCGACGGCACAGGAGTGAAACGCACCCTCATCGACCTCGGCGATTGGAATTTCACTCACCATAAATATATGCTCGGAGTGTATAGCCACCTTATAGTATTAATAGTGGGATACCTCGCCAGCTTCCTATTCAAAACCCCGCCGGCACCGAAAGAACTGACGATATACGGATATAAGTCGAGCTCCGCTCGA
>Ga0065711_1033303_pt1 | contig 25750 bp, 19 predicted proteins | sample Hoacrofraction12_FD_59098 | JGI IMG/M metagenome (GOLD analysis project Ga0065711, IMG submission 59098) | Hoatzin crop microbial communities from Cojedes, Venezuela - Epithelial fraction 12 v2 (version 2) | ecosystem: Host-associated > Birds > Digestive system > Esophagus > Crop | place...
CCTCCTGGTGTATCAACCGTACCACTCAGCTTGGTGTCATCTGCAAACTTGCTGAGGGTACACTCGATGTCGCTGTCCATGTCATTGATAAATATATTGAACAGCACCGGTCCTAGTATGGACCCCTGAGGGAGTCTACTCGTCACTGGTCTCCATCCGGACATTGAGCCATTGACCACTACCCTTTGGCTGCGACCATCCAAGCAATTCCTTATCCACCGAATGGTCCACCCATCAAATCCATGGCTCTCCAATTTGGAGAGAAGGATGTTGTGGGGGAATGTTGATGTCCATGATATAGAGCTTATTGCGCATTTAACTTCTTTGCATGATAGGAGATTTTCCTAGCATTTACATCAATTTATGAGCTAGTTGATGTTTGCTGTGCTATGATAAACCAAAGTAACTGGTCCTTACTTTGAAACAAGAGGTGGGTTTTGTGGAGTCCACTGGTTTTGCTATCCACATCATGCAGTGATTTTCTAAAGAAAGAAAAATATCTTTACATATGACGCAGCCCTCTGTTCTTTTCCTCACTTTGCTCCTGATACCATTTACTTTTATTCCCATTAAGTCTTATCTGAATCCATGAGCTAAAGTATTCCCATATGGTAATCACAGTTAATTTTACCCTAACATTAAGGGGCAAGCAGAGAGGCTGCTGGCACAGTAAGCAATGGCTTCATTTCTGTCTGTGCTTGCTGGGAGCACTGGAGACTGGTGCAGGGGTATAAGAGGAATGTCTGGCATGCCCTTGGAGTGGGTAAAGGCAGGCTGCTGTGGCAACAGCTGGTGCTCTTTTGCTGATGATAAGATATGTCATTAATGCAAATGCAATTCTTGACAGAAAACAGTTTGGGGTGTTCAATTGTGAATTCTGTCAGTATGTAGGTCTTCTCTATCCCTTAAAAAGTCCTCTTCCCAGTAACCTGTGGAATTTCTTCTTTCCATGCATTAACAATTACTGAAGATTAGTTATTCTGTGGGAAGTGAGCTCATATGACACATGAATACCCAGCCATAAGGATCTGTGCAGTGATCCTGGAATGCCTCCTCATCTATTTAAGGTCATCCACCAAAAAAGGATAGGAACAAAATCTGAATTTGCTTTATGTATTTTGTGCTCAATGTGCTGGTACTATTGACTTTGGCCAGTATGCTGCAAATTGAACGTTTGCTACTCAGGATATAGATAGCTTCTTGTCAGGTTGGATTACAGTGAGAAATGTTTGTTAAAATCCTTCACGGTTTGGCAGAAAAGGCACAGCATAGCCACTAACTCCCACTGCAAAGTGCTACAGCTGGTAAATTGCTGTCCAAACTAAGTTTGAATATAACCAAAAAATGCTCTCTGTCCAAGTATTTTGGCTATATGATGGATGTGTGCAACCAAGTGTAACCCATCTGATGACAAGAAAGACAGGTGCCCCTCTCAGCCAGACCTGTTGGATAAAGACGGTGGGCATGCATGGCCCACCTATCTAATGAACATTCTTACAGGACTTCATGATACAATGAATAAAGTCACAAGACCTGAGTGTTGAAGTGTGTACACTGCCTCAAAAAGAGACATAGGGGAACCTTAGCTGTTACTGTAAAAGGATTAATCTGATGTAAAAGGATTAATCTCAGCCACATATGATAAAATGGGTTTAAAATAGTTTCTTGCTAATAATGCTGTGTATCTTAACCTTACCCTACCTTTTCCTTGAAAAGTTGCTACTGACAACATTTCTGAAGATTGGGGTTAGGAATTTTTTGACAGAAGACTTCAACGCAACTGTCCATAGAGAAGAAAAACAAATTAACTTTTTTTGCATTTTAAAATAATTTTAATATTCTAATATTTAAAATGCTTTAAAACATTCACATACGTCTATTATGTTCTAGGCACTTTAATAACTTGTCTTGCAACTGTACTATATTCTATATATTATACTCTATATTAACATTATTTTGGTCCCTTTCTCATTAAAATACACTGCATGCTGAGTTCTCAGAACAATACCCTGATGAAGATGTACAGACAAAATCTGGAGAGAAAAGATCTTCGTCTCCTGTATAGCGATGTACTGTGATAAAGTTAAACCCTTTGCACTTTTGCATATAATAGAAGAAAATTATGAAGGAGTACGTTTTCTGATAACATAGCTAAGCATGGTTAGTTTCCTTCTGAACTAAAAAACCCCAATGATAGGAGGGATAATACTTTTAACTGGAATAACAGACACACAGTCTTGTCTTTAGGGTCTGTAACAGAACCAGCAAACTTTGGCGTAAGTACAGTTTCATAGTTTACCTTCTTGGTGTGAAGGAAGGAATAGAGATAACACGGTTTCCTCTCGATCTTACTGCCAGCAATTTCAATCTGAAGGAGCCTAATTAAAGAGTCTGAAGTTACTTCAAGCCTTCTAAGAAATAAGATCAGAAGCTATGCTACTGTATGCAAACTGTATGAATCAGAAATTAATGTCCTGGATTTGAGGGAAAAAAGATTTCTTGGCCCTGTGTTTGTACTTCCTGAAAACCTTTCCAAAAGTAAATGATCTGCTTAAAGGCTGGACAACAAGCCCTCCAACTCAGTGGTACTGGACTTGGTTGCCTGGAGTCCACAATAAATCTTTCTGAAGAATTTACCTATACAAAATCGCCCTAGAGCTCCTGCTGACACAAAAGTGACTTAACAGCCTCAGAAGCAACCTATAGACTCTTTAATTTTATTATTTTTTTACTTTTCAGGGTCTTAAGTGTTTAGTTATTTTTCCTTAATACCATTGCTCAAGGGTCCACATTGTGCACAGAAGTCTTCCTTCTCTTAAAGGTATTTGAGATTTCTATTGGTGATGGAAAGAAAAATTAGTTGCAGGTCTGCCTGTGTGCAAGCCTCCTTACGTACATGGCAGGATCTGGCGCTTCGCCGCTGAAACTGAAGACTCACACTGCTTGCCATCGTTACTCCTCCTTAGCCCATATGACCCAAGAAAGCAGATAGCTTAACAACCCATGAACTTTTAACGCCTTTGTTGCCTACCTTGCACTTTTTACTATTTAACTTCAAATATTTTCTGTAGGCCATTTTAGTTACCCCTCAAATCTTGATCCCCTTCCCTGCCTTTACCAAACTAATCTAATCTACTGATAAACTTTACTAGGAAGGATCTTCCAGACAATCTCTTCCAAGAATCTATTTCTCTCCTGTCTCCTTCCCAACTCCTTTACATCCTTTATCAGAAGAATCACCCTCTGCTTGGGAAGGTGCCAAGTCTCATGCTTTTTTTTTAATTTCAGGGATCACATGGAGTTTATCAACAGGGAGTTGTGGCAAAGAGAAAAGGAAACAAACTAATACCAAAGAGCCTGCCCAGCTTCATCAAATACTTAGGAAAGTACTCTTTTAGTGAAATGATATTTTCCTTGTGAAAAACCATGTGTGATTAAAGCTGCTAATGTGTATAAATATTTAAGATTTTGTCACATTGCTTCTCCATCTTCCCTTTATTGCAGTAGACTGAAAACCAACATCTTCAGAAGTTCATGCTCCATTGCATAAAGCTTGAAGAGCTTGAAAGCTGAAAGAAGTAAGAAGCACTTGCTGAAGATTTGTCTATTGCAATTGTTCAGAGCAGAGGTAGATGTCAGGGCCCTGAGCACGTGCCTCGTCCAGGAGTTTCAGGGCTGCCCTTGACGATGATGTGGGAGTCCCACTTTGTGAAAAGGGCTCTTCAAGAAAGATCTGCTGAAAGGCCTTGGCAGGACCTCCTCCAGCTTCACTCGGGAACAGTTTTTAATCAGGTGCTCTCCCCTCTAATCCCACCAGAGTTGCATTGCAGCTGTGTTGCAGCTGTGCCATGCCTGGCTGGGCACCCTGTTGATTTGGGCTGCAGAGGTGACCCACAGATGTGCCATACTGGTTTGACCTGGGACCTGCGTCATCACTGTGGACTTGCTCTGCCTTCTGGGCCAACCCCAGCAGCCACCTTCTCTACTGGCTTTGCTGGGCACTGTGGCAGGAGAGGCCAGTGCCCTTGCTCTTCCTTCAGCTCCCCTGCTCCCCTTCTCCTCTATAGCAGCCTGCCACTGCGGCTCCCTGTCAGTAGCATGAAGTAGAAAAGTCAATTCCCCACCCAGATAAAAAATTCTGCATATTCTGGATATGTTTAAATGTGGATTACAAAACATAGTGTTTTCTTTAATAAAACTCAACATAAAACCAGCATACAGATTGTATTGTGTGGTACATGATAGCATTCAGTGGTCTAGGTAGTAGGTGCTCAGGCATGCAAACCCCCACCTTTTTACAGTGAATAGTCTATACCCTTTTAGACTGCAGCAAAATGTTTACCTCTTCTAAATGTTTTTCCGTGCATTTTTTTTGTATTATTGTGTTACAGCTCTGTTGGATTCCTACCTGTTCTACAGAAAACTGAGTATGTTATAAACACAAATAAGTAGTAATAGAACAAGACAAAAAAGTTATGTGTCTTCTGCAGTAGTCTTTCTTTTTTAATAAATACCAGCCATTTCTGAAAGCTTTTTAATCATAGCAGTTGCTAAGATAGACTAACATGCAAATAAAAAAAAAGAAGAGTGTTTTTCTTTTTAATTCAGTCTAGTATACATCTGTCACAGCAGTTCAATGGGTGACCCACTGTAACTCTCATTGCAGCAGCCATGTCTTACCTCTGTGGGCTATGCATTTCAAAGAATAAACATACAGAACTCCATAAACCTGTCAACTTCCCATTCTGGTCTTTTCAAGGATCCTACTGCCACAACAAGCTGATGCTCATATGCTGCTAGAGCCGTTTATTAAGTTTCAGGAGCTATAAACTATTATATTTTCTTTTTTTTTTTGTGGGTTTTTGGGGGGGATTTTTTTTTTGTTGTTTTTGGCTTTTTTTAATTAGAGTTGGGGGTGGATGGAGAAAGAGTTTTATTTTCTGTGCATTGCCCACACTCAGTCTGTCTGTGCCCAGTACCGAAAGCATGAAGTACTGTACATACTTGGGACTGTAAATATTGCAATTCTATTTGCATGAATTTTGAATTATCCTTAAGCTGTGATAAAGATGCGGAATTCACAGAATCACAGAATCACAGAATGGTAGGGGTTGGAAGGGACCTCTGTGGGTCATCTAGTCCAACCCCCCTGCCGAAGAAGGGTCACCTACAGTAGGCTGTAGAGGACCTTGTCCAGGCAGGTCTTGAATATCTCCAGAGAAGGAGACTCCAAAACCTCCCTGGGCAGCCTGTTCCAGTGCTCCGTCACCCTCAGAGGGAAGAAGTTCTTCCTCATGTTCAGACGGAACTTCCTACGCTTCAGTTAAATTTCTTCTTTGAAATGAGGAGTGTCTGACAGATCCTAAAACTGGGAACTGAATTATCTCAATTTCTGTTCAGCTGTAGATTCTGAACTGCATGCTGACAGAGTATGGACAAGAGGGCAAATGTTTTAAGCATATATGTAATTAAAGAAATAGAAGGCCTGCAGAATTATAGTTACATACTGACCTTACTGTTTGCAAGTCAGCTATGGTCTGGTGTCAGTGAAGAGTGACATAAGCCAGGAATGGATCTCCTGAGTCATCAAGTACAGTTCCCTGACACAATAACTGTATATTTCAAGTAAACTCGTTACAAATCTTTTCAGCCACAGACGGTAAGAGAAATGACATTGTTAATAAAAATTATTACTATCTTGGTGTGTAAAATTACTTCAAATCTCTATAACAAGATGTGGCATCATAGTACATATCACTTGACATCAGTCATAGATTTTGTGAAGCTGTGATCTTGGGCAGGGGGAGAAGTTCCAGGTGCCAAATACTGTCTATCTTGGCTATCAAGACTGAGCAGATTTAGGCACCATCCTGACTTCTGTGTCTATCAAAAAGAAAAGCACCAGTCATCAACCCTTGCAGAAGAACCAGGTGACAGCGGAAACACACCCACAGACATGGTAAATATGGTGCAAATGAGGGAAGGAAATTTCTGATGAATAATTTGACATGATCTCCCCTCTCTCCCCAGAGGTCTGTTACCAATTTGTTGCAAAAAAATTACAGAAGAGGTTGTTGGAATTTTCTCCAGTTTGTTACACTGGAAATCTGCTTGTAGAAAAAAGGAACACACTGTTTTTGCAAAGCCAATAATTTACTGTTAGTCTAATTAAGTCTTAGCAATTTATTTAAAGACAGATTATTGTGACAGTTACAATGATCTTAACACATCTAGTTCAAATTATATGCAGTTAAAATGATCTTTTCACAAACTTTCCGGTATGTACCCCTTTCTCTGATGTTATGCTCATCCTTTCACTGCCCCTCTGGGTCCTAAGACTGACAATCTCATCCTAGAAGGGAGCCTACAGTGAATTATTAGCAACTCGAGTCCTTTCCTGCCAGAAGCATGCTACTGATCCTGGTGGTTTCTTGCTCCACTGTCTTGGGTCTTGTTGGGGTCATTTTTTGCATGTTTGAGAGTATACTCTGCAACCTGCACCTTGTTCACTTGTCTGCTAGTCCACATTACAACCAATTTTACTATACAAGGAGTTTTTTCATGTAGACTAGATACATGTTATTTGTTCTTTTTGTAAACCCAAGTGCTAGGTTTACCCAACTCTCAAGACCACACTACTTTGACAATCAAGCAGTCGACCACTGGCATGTTGCTTACAGTACAGGGCTCTCCTGCATCGCTCTGCATGTGGACTTCGAAGACCACTGCTATCTTCCCACACTTTTATGGCTCTATGAGGTGCTTTATTCCATGGTCATAGATAATTCATTAGACACAGAATAACTGTGATATTACTAACTATTAGTTGAGGAAACCATACATAATATTAGAAGTTATACCACACAGCAAAATATAAAATGAAGTAGGCAATTGTACCTTAGTCATTCGATTATTGCTGTTAACAAGTTAAAACAAATTTTCAGATAGCTTCTAGTATTTTACCTTTTTGATATTGTCCTGGTTTTGGTTAAAACAGAACCGATTTTCTTTTAGTGAATCTTCCTTACAGCTAAGTTCTTCTAAGTAACTGCATTTGTCTGAAGCTGGCTGCATATTTTACAGACGCTGTCCACTCCAAAGCTGATAACACCTGGTGTTTATAGTTACACTGAGCAAATGGTAGGAATGGAATGCAGGAGAAGACCCCTGCTTATAATTATCACTATAGCAGCCAAGGTCACTGACAGATCTCTTGGGTCCCGCAAGTGAGGAGTCGGAAGGGGTGGTACTTGCAGGGAGGGGTGGACAGGACAGGTCACCCGATACGGATCAAAGAGGTGTTCCATGCCATGCATGTCATACTCAGTTTAAAGCTTAGGGATCATTAGGGTCTCGCTCTCTTCGTCCGTGGGCGGCTTCTGAAGAGTACCCTGCTCGTTGTTCTACCTGCAATCCTGATCCAGATTCCAATCCATGCATTCCTGAGTCCAGTTCCTGTCTGCTATCAAAGCCAGTCTGGGACTTCCTGGTGCTGCCAGGAAGCTGCTGGTGGGACACCAACGCCCAGCACCCAACTCCGGTAAAATCAGTATCGGTTTTGTATATTTTGTTTTATTTCTCTTACTGTTAATACTATTAGTATTATTAGTGTTATTAGTAAAGCTGTTTTTATATTCATTTTGTAAGTCTCTCTCCCTTTTTGTCCTTTTCCCTTCCTCTGGTGGGAGGGTGGGGGTTAACAGAGAGCATCTGTCACTCAGTTTATTGATGCCCTGCTTTAAATCGTGGCAGATATCTAAATATATTTATCTATATGTTATATATCCATAATATATATATATATAACATATGTATCTATAAATCTATATCTAAATATTTTTCCTTTGTTTTTCTACAGTTCTTTACCTCTCATAACTGCTTATTTCCTCCTGTTTTGTCTCATTAAGTCTTGGCAAATGAATAAATTTCTGTGTATTTTCTCCTCAGGCACTTATTGTGTTCTAAACTTTGACCGAGGATTTATGTTTGAACTTTTGAATCCTCATGGGTAATTCCAAATCATTTTCATACGTCACTACAAATTAAAATTGGTGGGAGTAAGACTGAGATATTAGAACTTTTAGGGGCTGACAACTGTGTTCTGTTTTAGGATTTGTCTTGGGGCTAAGTGGTGACACTAAGATTTATTTGTTGAAAAGACAGATGAAAAGAGCAGAGTGGTGTTGAATGTCAGACTAGGTTTTAACACTTCTTATTTTTCTAGGTTTATCTATTTTAAATTTCTTTAAAATTGTAACAGGAAGGCCGTGGCGTAATTTCAGCAGAAAATGAGAAGCAGGTGTTAACATTCCCTTCCACTAAAAGCAAAATACATATTTTTTTCCATGAAAGTGAAAAACACATATAACAGGCTGAAGCTCTTGTCCTATTGCTTTATGTCTATAAATAAAAACCTTATTTATCTTTTTAATACACAAAACTGAGACTTAATTTTTTTTTTTTAAAAAAACCCTTATATTCTGCAGAGGCGTTCCTCAATAATCACAGTAAAAACATACCATTTATGTCCATTTCTTTTTATCTAGTTCATATTTTGTCAGCCATTTCCTAACTTATACCTTATTTGTACACTGTTATCATAATTTTTCTAGTCAATCCAAGGTAGAAGTGCACATTCATCATATTCGTATACTGCAGTTTATTAAGTACAGTTGTGGTGTAAAACTTGAACTATTTCTACTTAATACGCATCATCTCCTTTTTCTTCAGATAACACAAATGCCACTTTTGGGGTGCTGTGAATTCTGTTCAGTCTAGTTGTCAAGTTTTAGGCTGCTCAGGGCGTCATCTTCTCTGCCTTGATGTAAAAACACCCATGTGTGCCTGCTCTATTAAGAAATGTTAACTCCTGAAAGTGAGAAATAACTGGAAAACCTGGAGAAATACATAACCCAAACAAATTTTAAAAGATCTTTGATAATGTATTCTTTATGTTAAGAGGAGAAGGAATCACACCACTGTAGTTTTGCTGTTGTTTGCTTATATGGGCTGCTGTAGAATTTTGCTTTTGGTTTCAATTTGATCACAGTTTCATGGAGTTTTATAATAATTCCCTAGTGAAAATAAATATAAAATTATAATCAATTAATCAAACTGGGAAACAAAAAAGGTAAAGGCCCTTCCACATGTTCTTCAGCTCTCAGAAGGACTGTGTATCTGATACTCTTTTAGTCCTTTATCTTCAAATATGTATTAGTTTTCCTTTTAATAAGGTCTGGTGACATAAGAGGTAAGGTTCTTAAAGTCTCCTTACCAGTTAAGATAAAAGTTTATTTTAACTTTTTTCCAAAACATAAATTCTCCCCCAGACCCCCTCCCAGGTACTGTTACTTCTTTCTCATAAACCTTTCTTCTATTATTAGTTATATTATGTTACTCTTATAATATCCTTCTATTATTAGTTTAAAATGGCTGAAACATCATTAATGCTACCTGGTACAAGGACATTAACATAAAACAAATAAACCAAAGATGTATTAACAGAACTCAAAGTAAAAATGTAAAGAATATGTGTGGAATTGTATGCTTTCTAATAAAAGCTATAATTTCTGTCTTTGGAAAATTTAAATCATCATAGATGTTTCACTTATTCTTTTTAGACCTTTTTTTTTTTTTAAGCAGCCACCATAATTATCCCTTTCAGCACAGAACACCTACTGATATCACTGTGAGTAAATTTTAGGGGTAGAGGCTTAAAAATGACATTTGAGATCAGCTCTTCCAAGCCAGGCTAGCAGGGAGACTGCCTTGCAAAGATATGTTGCACCTGGAGTCAGCGGGAGTTTTCCGCCTTTATCTTCCTGGTAAAAAGGTTGTAAAGGTGGCAGAAAATAAGTGAAGTACTACTGTCAGTTCTGATCTCTAGTCACATAGTTGGGAGTAAGTCTTCAGCATCTGTGGAATACGAAAGGGCTACTGCAGGGTTGTGGAACTTAAGGATGCAATAGGACTAGTTGACTAATGTGGCTATTCAGTCTTTACTACTTCCTGTAGTTCGGATGTTTGCATCTGCTAGAGTGTCTTGTGCTGCTTATGTGTACACTAACGTATTCAGAAGCAAGGGAAATAATAGCTCTGTTTAAGTTCCTTCTTCTTCTGACTTTTGTTTATATTAATTTCAGTCCAACAAAAATTAATAGCAGAATTGTTGACAATTTTAAGAAACAATGGTTTAACTCAAAGATTTAGACTTGGATATGCTTGTGGCCCTAGAGGTTTGGTAGTCTTTGCACTTCTTCATCAGGAAAAAGTTAAATCTGATTTTTTTAAAAAAATATTTAAATATTAAAAACAAGAATTGACATTAGACTAAGTATAGTTATTTAAGACCAAAAGGCTATAGATAGTAATTTTGAACAAAACTGACCGGTTTTGTACCATGAGTCTACTGACAAATTCATCTTCTTCCCCAAGAATGGCATTATGTCTTTTCTTATATGAAAGTCACTTGGACTTAAAGAATTTGGATTAAGGTATTTAGTTTTCATCTCTGTCCTGGGTTTTGGCAAGGACAGGGTTAATTTTCACAGGAATCCAGGAAGTGGCACAGCCCGGCGGGCTGACCCAACCCCCACCTGGCCAAACAGAGCGGGGTATTCCATACCGTGTGCCGTCATGCTGGGTTCCGGTGGGGTGGAGTTGGGTGGGGTGGAGTTGGGGGGCGGGAACTCACTCGCGGCTCAGGAGCGCGGGCGCTGGTCCAGTCCAGGGGAATGGCTCTGTCGGTTGTGCGGTTTGTGTTGTGTCTTCTCTTTATCTGTATCGTTGTTGTTCCTGTTCCCTTTGCTTGCTGTTCTGTTAAACTGCCCTTATCCCGACCCACCAGTTTTCTTCCTGTTTCTTTCCATTCTCCTCTGCACCCGGCGAGGGGAGGGGCGGCCGTGTGGCACTTTTGTTGCCGGCCGCAACCAAACCAGAACAATCTGTAATTAAAACTATAATAGATCCATGACTTTAAGGATGTATTTGTAATGTGCTCAGCTCCATCCTGACTTGGGCATTCCCATAGAATTCCTTTGCCTCTGTATTACGCAAATTATAATTGTCAGGTTTACTCACGCAAATGGAAATATTCCTATTCTGTTCAGGAAAAGCAAAGCAAAGCAAAGACTTGCAAGACTCCCCCTCCCATATGCACTTATTCCCCATTTTTGAGGCCATCCAAGCCACAAATGAGCCACAGATACTCTCTGAGAGGCTAAGAATAAAACGAATGCTCACTGTCTTGCTGTAACATAGTTTTGTCCATCTTGTCCATTGTTAATTACAAAATTTCATTACATACCTCAGCAGACATGGACTGCTTCAGTGAAGAACTTGAGTACCTAAAGGCCCATCCTCTGACTACATTTTAAAAGATTTTCTTACCTGTCTTTCTGTGGCTTTAGTGATAGTGATTTTTCTGACATTTTTAAACCCTCATATCCTTGGAAATTTAACATCTAAGGTTTTGTAAAAAATAACTCTTCTTTCTGTGTTTATGTTACGACCTTTGTAGATCTTCTGCTGCAGCTCTTACATGCTCGTGGCTCTCCCTGGAAGCACTGAAGGTTCTGAGGATACACTGGTTTCCAGATCAATAAAGTCTTTCATTCTATTGAATCCAAGAAGTGTAGTAAAACCCTGGGGATGCAATCCTATCTGGATCACAACCAAATACCATATTGGTACAGCCCAAAGGAGTGACTTTGTCAGGAATTCTACTACGCTACAAGTAACAATGTTTAATACGAGCTACTATGAGCTTTGTGTGTAGTCCATAAATCAAAAGCACAAAGTATTTCTCAAGACTTTTCCTTTTATGAAAGCACTTGGACAGTTCGGTGAAGGCTGAATTCCTGTATTAGAGAAGAGTTTCTAAGAGAAGAGGAGGAGGAAATTTGATATTGGACAGAAACTCAGTCAATTAATCTGAATGAATAAAAAATAAAGAAGATGTATGCAGGGTGTGAGAATTCAATGTCAGTTTGCACCCAGCTGTTTCTTTAAACAAACCCTATTCTAAGTACGTGGAAGGACCATGGAGTTAGTGGTATCTCACTTGGAGGAAGGATTTTGATAATGGATAAGAAACTCAACAGACACTGAAAAGTAAATGTTCCTGGGAATTTTTCTTTTGACAATAATTGGTGTTTTGGTTTGGCCTGGATAAATACCAGGTGCACACAAAGACCGCTCTATCACTCCCTCTCCTCAAGATGGCCAGGGGAGAGGAAATAAGGTGAAAGGCTCGAGGGTCGACACAAGGACAGCGAGAGATCACTCACCAAATACGATCACAGACAAAACAGACTGAACCTGGGGGGAAAAGGGAGTTTAATCCATCACCAATCAAATCAAAGTAGGATAGTGAGAAAATAAATCCAGATCTTAAAACACCTTCCCCCCACCCCTCCCTTCTTCCCGGGCTCAGCTTTATTCCCTTTTCTCTACCTCCTCTGCCCGATCAGCACAGGGGGATGGGGAATGGGGGCTATGGTCAGTTCACCACACTTTGTCTCTGCTGCTCCTTCCTCCTCAGGAGCAGGACTCCTCACACTCTTCCCCTGTTCCAGTGTGAAGGTTCCACTCACGGGAGACAGTTCTCCACAAACTTCCCCAACGTGAGTCCCTCCCACAAGCTACAGCCCTTCATGAACTGCCCCAGCATGTGTCTCTTCCCACGGCGTGCAGTCCTTCAGGAACAGGCTGCTCCAGTGTGGGTCCCCCACGGGGTCACAAGCCCTGCCAGCAAACCTGCTCTGGCGTGGGCTCCTCTCTCCACGGGTCCGCAGGTGGTGCCAGGAACCTGCTCCAGCACGGGGTCCCCATGGGGTCACAGCTTCCTTCAGGCATCCACCTGCTCTGGTATGGGGTCCCATCCACAGGCTGCAGGTTGATATCTGCTCCACCGTGGACCTCCATGAATTGCAGGGGAATAACCTGCCTCGCCATGGCCTTTATCATGAATTCAAAGGGAAGGCTCTCTGCTCCGACATTTCGGGCACTTCCTCCCCCTGCTCCTTTTTCACTGACCTTGGTGTCTGCAGAGTTGTTTCTCTCACATCGTCTCACTCCTCTCTCCTCACTGCCGTCTCATTGCTGAGTTTTTTTCTTCCCTTTCTTAAATACACTATCACAGAGGCGCTACCACCGTTGCTGATTGGCTTGGCCTTGGCCAGAGGTGGGTCCATCTTAGAGCCGGGTGGCATTGGCTTTATCAGACTTGGGGGAAGTTTCTCACAGCTTCTCACAGAAGCCACCCCTATAGACCCCCTCTACCAAAATCTTACCAAGCAAACCCATAACAATTTGTCATTTGGATTATAAAAAGAAGGAAAAAACCGTTCAGACATTATAGGCTAACATGAAGAAAACTGATGGTTTTTCTATGATGAACTTAATTGTATCAGTCTCTTGCCCATATAATTTCTGCTCTTTTTTTACTCTTTGATGCCATTCACTCTTCTTTGCTATGCGTCTTCAGTTCATTTTGTAGTGAAAGTCTGAACTCCAGATGGAGTGATTATTAAATTCAATGGCTATTTACTTTTCTTCCAACAGACTACTGGCATGCTGGACTTGCTGCTGTAAAATCTTGTGTGCAATGTCATGATTCCCCAATCCAACAAAATTTTCCATTATGAAAGAGGGATTTTATTATTATTACGAGGAAATTAGGCTACTGTGCTGACATCTGTGTGGAAGAGGTTAGGCTTCTGGAGTCATATTTAGCATATCAGTTGACTGGCCTCACTTCCCCAGAAAAGGGAGGTACCTTTTCAATGGAGTATTAATAAAATTCCGTGCATGTTGCTGGCTATCTGAGAAGCAGCTGATTATCTCCACTGTTGCTAACAGATTGTTCAGCTCTACAGCATATAAGCCCTTCATCTCTGGAAAGCAGTAGGAGGACATTTGAAAAAAACAGATGTGTGGAAGACAGTTCTACTGAAAATCTTCAAATTGTGATTTTTAAGCACTTTTAAAAAAGAGAATCTGTAAAAATTAGCTGCTATCCAAAAGACTGCTTCTCAAAGGTAGAATGTTTTGCTGCCTCCATCAAGAACGTTGGTAGCAGTCATCGACTGATTTCCACTCAGTATTTATTCCTTACTTTAAGATCACTGTGGGACTCACTGTATTTGAAATAAATAACTTAACCAAGAGAAGATTGTAACTAGGTTTCAGCTTCACACAGAGATGACATTCTGAAAGAAAATCAAACTTAAACAGTAGTAATTAACTTATTTGAGCATCTTCCCAATTTAAATCAGGTTTATTGAACAAGTTTTCTGTACAAGATGTCAGATTTTGCTGGTGTTTGTAAAAATTTGAAGCTTATTACTATGGCAGGCTGAAGTAGGGTGAGGATTCTATATTTCTGTTTCACAACTTGCCTCAGATAACCACTCAGCTCACCAAAAACCACTCTTTCAGCCACGGTGCCTGCTGCGGGAACTGGAGCAGCCATCGTGCCCACCAGGTGGGCTGGAGTGAGGGGGAACTTGGGGCAGCAGCAGCCGCAGTGCTGGCCGTCTGGAGCGGCTGCAGGGCCGGCTGGGGAGGCTGCGGCAGCCGCGGTGCCTGTCGCTTGGTTTTTGATCCGCTTCCCCCTTAAGGCTCTGAACAGTGTTGAACAGGGCTCGCTAGGTGTGGGCCAGACCCCAGCACATTGTCTCCCTGGAATTCCGGGGTGGCAACACACTTCCAAATATTCTACCAGTTTCTCAGGATTCTGTACTTGCTCAGGGGTGTTCCAAAACACTGGGGGTGCCCACTGCCTTAGATACTTGTCCATGCTATCCCACACTCCCAGCCACTCATAGCTATCCAGCCTCGGGGCAGATCTCTGCCCAATGTTTTTAACTACTTGTTTAACCCCAAACAAGACCTGGAACCCATTCAGAAGACATAGCGATAGGAGCATGGAGACCCGAGCATCCCATGGATACTGGAAATGCTCAAAAGCTGTTACAACCAGCATGAAGGAGAGGAGGGGTGAAAGAGTGGGGGAAAGCATCTCCTCCAGTTTTCCATAGAGTGAGTTCAATTATTAAGAAATTGTGAGAGATAGCACTCAAGCTATGGCAATGAGCCCAGTGCTGCACACAAATACAAGCCTAACTTCATGCCCAGTGATGTTATCATGAGTCAATATTATGCTATGCCACAAAATCATAATTCTAATGCTTTTCCCAGAGGTAATGAACAACACCACAGAGAACACATATAGCAGGTACAGGTCTACATACCACAAGCATGCGAAGAAAACCAGCAACATTTTGACAGGCGAGTATTTAACTAATATAACAAATGCCCATAACAAGTTATAACAATTTATAACAAAGTTATTTCAACAAACTTTGCTCAGCTTTTCCGTTATCCCTTTGTTCAAAGCCAGGTAGGAAAGCTAAGAAGGTGTGCCCTCTCAGACCATCAGAGTTGATGTGGTCGGAGGAGATTATGGGGTAGCTATATTTCAGCCTAGCTGGTTTCTCTGTAGTGACTGCGGAAAGAGTGTTTCTGAGACAAAACTATTGCAATGTTTTGATGTGAACATCTGTTAATTTCTGCTTTCTGCCTGCAACAATTTCCTTAGTACTTTCTTTAGACAGGACACAAGAAAGGCCAGAAGGACTTGTGCGGGAAGTGTTAAAAGCTAACTTTAAACACTGGTAATACATTTAATCAAGTACATGACAGTTTTCAGCCCCAGGCTGATAGTATCTGCAGTGAGCTGCTGAGTAAATCCTGACTGTTCAACTCGATAGAAGATCATTTGACCTGGGGAGACCCTAAGTTACTGGAAGGGCACAGACTCTCTGGCCAGAAACTGTTCAAAATCAGAATACATTAGCTGGATGGCAATGGAAGATTCAGAGTGAGAAACTGTGGGTTGCAGTGATAAAGAATGAACGAGTGCAGATGGAAGAAGTGAAGAGCATGGGTATTCCCTGGGATTGGGTCCAGAGTACTGATGAATGTTGGAAGGTGGTGAGATGCGTGCATAGTGAGAGATCTTGAGCCATTGTTGGTGGTGATAGATGCAGCTAGGTGTGCTTAAAGGGACAGAGGGGAATGGGTGTTCTCTTGTGGATGAGTCCATGTAAGAATAGAATAGGAAACACAGGTGGCTTCCTGGTGCAGAAGACAGGATAGCAGGAGGGCACAGAACAGTAAATGTAGCTGTAGAAGCCACACTGGGAGTCTAGTCCCTGGGTACTTTCCTGATAATGTTTATATTCTTCTGCCTCAATGCAACAGCGTTCTTTGTCTTACCTTCTGGGAGTGTTAGAGTATCTGGATAGTGCACAGGTGGGCCTTAATACCAGAGAACACTGTGTGGATCTATTCTCAACAAAGCTGTGAAATGCAAGTAACATGCTGTAAAATGCAAGTAACATATGATGGCACATCTGAGACTGGAATCTGTTACTACTTTACACATTTTTTGATCTGTTTGTTGACTGATATATTCCTGGAGTGACCAGCAACATAAGATCCTTGAAGAGCTATAACACTTTCTTTAGGAAAACATTTTTTTCCTCACTGCTGTTCTGTTGTCAGCAATTCTGCAGTCTTCATTGCTGTAATCTTATTTGGATAACAAACTGCCTGTGAAGCAGATGGTACCCTTTGTCACTTCCACAGGATCTCAAGCTAGGACTAATCAAAAGTTCCCCTGGTGTGCACAGAATTAAGCTTTGCTCTTATCACTCACACAAGAGAAGAACCTCTTATTTGCACTACTAAAAAAACCTCATTCACTGAGGTTATGGAGATGAATAGATTGCTTTGCCAAGTTTCAGATGCACTAAAGACTGGTGACTCTGTTTTGGGCCGTGCCACTGCTCTGTGGCTCTGCGGATCCATGCTCCTGGCTGGCAACTTGCTTTTAGTTCCTGTTCCTAATGGTTTGGCTTCTTGCTGTGAAAAGATACTTTCACACAATTTCCTATCCATTAAGGAAATATCCGTCTGGCAGTTTCTAATCCATGAGCCTGTAAATTTCTACTCCATACGAACTCATATACATTTTTCCTCTTCTCTCACTCTCTGCCTGACATCATAGCGAAGAACGAATTTTGCAAGGTAAAGAAAAATGCGAGAAGAGGTAGCACTAACTAGAGTTAACAACTCTTTCTTCTCTAGAAATACAGATTCTGCAAAAAGAACAGGATGAAAATGCTACTAATGGCCATTGTTTTTCCTGTTCCGAATAAAAACTTAAAGTGTATCTTCTGCTTCAATGTGTGCCTGTGGGCCTGTTATAACATTTATGGTATGCCTTAAAGTTTTTCTTCAAATATTTTTATATTTTTTGATTTTCACTTTGTATTAGAGATGATAAGAGATGCCTTAGGAGAAGGTATCCTCTCCTATTGTCAATACTCTAGTCTTCATACTTTGAATCTTCGTGCATTTTGCAATTTTTCATGAAGTTCTGTTAACATTGTACATAGCTTGGTCTTGCTTCCTCTGCAGAGAGATATGTACAGTAAAGAACTATAGATTAGAACGTGGTTTGAGAAATTTACCTTTTCTTTGTTTGATTTTTTTGTCAGTGAAGAGAAGGTAGAAAAATTGTCCCTTGCTCTTGGAGCAGAGTGGTGACATTTATACACTTCGGCTTCTACTAAAGCAGCCTGTACACTCAAGGAAGTTTTATTCATCATAATCTTTGTAATTCCTAGGAATTCGAAATCAACATCAGGTTCCTAATACTTCAGATTAATTTTCTGGATATCCAGCTGTAAAGCTGTTTCATTCTTTGAAAGCGAAGGCTGATGTCTTGAATCTTGAGGTACCCTGTGAAGACAGCTGGTGATACTCCTCCTAGCTGCACTGTTTTGAATAAATCTGTGTTCCCTAGAGTTTTGCAAAGGTGTGTAACTTCACATAGAGACTTACTGTACAAATATACTCTGGATGGCAACGGCCTATATGAATGACCAAGTACACCGGCAGCAGAAGACCACGTCTCAAGCAGAGACAGTTAGTTGGTGAAAAACACTAATGGCAAATGAGGTGTGACGGTTTGTTTGGTTACTTGCTACATTTAGGCACCTCAAAACAGATTAATAGTGGGTTTGGGAAATACCCCTGCATTCTACTCCCATTTAAGCAAAACATGTACTTCTCCTGGGTGTTCAAACAGATATACTTTAGAATCCTGTTTCTGGCAGTACCACAGTCAAATGCAGTGAAACCACTTATTTGCTATGTTACCTGAACAGTTGTACATAGAAGCCTCCATAGGTTTGGTGGTATACAGATTTTTTTTATTTTTTAACATCCCCTGAGTATATAAATACTTGAGACAAGCTTCTGATGGCCTCCATTCTGAGCAGGAATGTGATAACCTTTCCCGGTGCCTTCTCTCATGAGTACCTCCTCCCTTTGCAGCCACAGGGTCAAGCATCCTTCTGCCTCAGCAAACCCAGTTTAAAGCTCTCCTCTGTAGGCTTGCAAGTCTGTTTACAAAGGTGATTTTGTCTCTCTTTGTCAACCGATTTCCTTCTTCTCCTACAAGCCTTCATGAAATGGAGCATGGTGATCAGTGGATCTGAAACTTTACTGGCAATGTCAGCTGCACAGCTGTGTGCTGGTCAGCAAGATTCACATATTCATGTTCAGAGCTCTGACCTTGCCCAGTGGGCTGAGTAAAATACCACTTGGAGCCTTCCCCCACTTCCTAGCACCCCTGTAGAGCTCACTTCATCCATATGAGGTACATTTGATTTTCACTTTGCATTAGAGATGGTAAGAGATGCCACCATCTCTTACCACCACCACCTGTCCTTCAATAAGTGCCCACAAGGATGACCAGCAAGAAGCAACAAACGAGGGTACGAGCCTTGCGTTTTCTGCAGCGTCACAGAACCAGACCACAGGCCAGAAACAACTCCTCCTAGAAAACAGGTGTGGCCCATGAACAGGAGCCTCTGTCCCAGAGAGAAGAGTTTCACTTAACACTGCTCAGTCCAACAGGCTCTGTGGTCTGATCTGAAATCTTCTTCTGATGGAATTTATTCCTCCACCTAATGCCAGGGCCCTGAACACATTTACTGCAAGAACAGCTGCAGGTGGAGATGGAACCGTTCCCTCCTCACAGACCTCACAAATCCCATTTTTCCTTTCTTCTGGAAGCTCACATCCCCTTCCTTCTCCTGTGTTGTACTTCCTTTTTTTGGCTCCATGCTGCTTATGCTGCTAGCTAAGATCCCACTGCACTTGTCTTCACCCTCTCCTATGTCACAAAGTCTGTTCTTCTCTTCCTGCAGCTTCTGCCTGTTTGAGGGTGGAAGGTGAAGCTCCCATATGAAAAACGAGTGGGCATTCATCAGAATGAGGATGAAGAGATTGACAGTAACTCCCTTAAAATTCTATCAGTTACAGTGTTTACTGTCACTGACACTTTGAGATATGGTTTAGTGGACATGGTGGTATTGGGTTGATGGTTGGACCTGATGATCTTAGAGGTCTTTTCCAACCTATGATTCTATGATTCTATGATTCTATGATTCTACGATTCTACGAAGTTAAGCACGTGCCTTCGTGGAAGAAGGGTGGGGGCTGTGAGACCAAGACCCCCTCCCCCATCCCCACTGACTCATTTTTGATAACTTTCAGGAATCTATGAGACAAGCATCCAAACGGTACAAAAGGAGAGGGGACCCACCTCTTTCTGTGCAGGGGACACAGACCACCAGCACAGACCACTGCTGGATCAAAGGGTGGTGATATCTTTTCTCTTATTTCTTCGTTTCTCTCTCCTTTCATTTTCCTCTCTGTCCCTGACTTTCTGGGCACATAAGAGGAATGTTGTTGTAAGTTTGTTAACCTGCTATGTTCTGTGGTTTTGTGAAATCAGACATTGTGTTGTTGAAACCTTTGTCAAGTCAATATCCTTTTCTAACCCCACTGCACTAAATGTAATGTTATGAAGTTACACAATCATCTTTTGTAATCCCACTGTATTACTCATTAAGGTTTGTTTTTAGTCAAGATTGTTGGTCATTTTTATGACTCTCCAGCACTGCACAGAGAATAAGTTCACCTTCCCCTTTTCCCACTGAGTGGGATGGGACACAAGTAAATAGAGGAAAGGGTAAAAGAAGGGAACCTTTAAGCTTTTAAAATATGTTGTTGGATAACATCATGCCTTTACTAACGGAAGGCTTTAAAACTAGCTGCACTTAGAATGTCCCAGCTACAAATCAAGGAAACCAGTTCCTAAGTACATCCTCAGTGCAAGCAAGGAGCAACACCTTTAATATCAGTGGGATAATCTTGACATTAATTTTTTTATACAAGAGATGAGAAACAAATCTCAAGAGTTCAACAGGTAGTGCTCATAAATCAAAGTACATTTTCAGAGATTCTGTTTTCTTTCTTCCAGCTATTCACCAGTAGAAGCCTGAGTAAATGCCCCTGCACGGATTATGAAGCAGGAATATTTGGAATGATCAAATGTCACGCACTATTATTGCTCTTAGCTGCTGTACCTTGTTTACTTATTTTCCTCCAATGCCTTGTATTGGATGAAAAGAAAGGGAAAGCTAAAGAGATATTCTTAATATTCCTTTTGTTTGAATAGTCTGATGCTTGCCAATAAGATAATTAGTGTTTGCTTTTCATATGTTTTATAATGCAAAAAGAATTATGAGTATTTAGACAATAATGGATTTTAAATTATTGGTTATTTCCTGTCCAGATACTATTGATATTAGTACTTGACATTACATTAATTCCCATGGTAATCAGATATTACAATGACTAATGCAAGCAACATAATCCCAGTAAGACGGAAATGGCAAAAGTCCAAGGAGCTCCTTCACAGAGTCTAGAAATCAGTTACAAAATCAGTAGTTCAGATTCTCAACTTCTCAATTATGGAATGCCGTAAGTAGTAAATCACCTCCCTCATCCTGCTGCCCACACTTCGTTTGATGCAGCCCAGGATATGGTTGGCCTTCTGCGCTGCGAATGTACATTTCCGTGCTCATGTCCAGCTTTTCTTCCACCAGTACTTTAAACTCTGTCTTGGCAGGGCTGCCCTTAATCCATTCATGCCCCAGCCTGTGTCGATAGTGGGGGTTGCCCTGACCCACATGCAGGACCTTGCACCTGGCCTTACTGATCCTCATGAGGTTCAGACAGGCCCACTTCTCAAGCTTGCCCAGGTCCCTCTGGATGGCATCCAGTCCTCGTGGTGTGTCAGCTGCACCACTCCTCTTGGTATCGTCTGCACATTTCCTGAGGGTGCACTGCATCTTATTGTTTGTGTCATTGATGAAGACATTAAACAGTAACGGTCCCAATATGAACCCCTGCAGGACACCACTCATCATTGATCTCCATCTGGACATTGAGCCATTGACCACTACCCTCTGCATGTGAGCATCCAACCAATTCCTTATCCACTGAACTGTCCACCCATCAAGTCTGTACCTCTCTTATTTAGAGAGAAGGATGTTGTGAGGGACTGTGTCAAAGGCCTTACAGAATTCCAGACAGACAATGTCCGTAGCATTTCCCTTGACCACTGAAGTAGTCACTCCGGCACAGAAGGTCACTAGGTCGGTCAAACAGAACTTGCACTTGGTGAAGCCGCACTGGCTGTCTCGAATGATCTCCCTGTCCTTCATGTGCCTTAGCATAGCTTCTAGGAGGATCTGTTCCATGATCTTACCAGCCAGAGAGGTGAGGCTGACAGGTTGGCAGTTCCCAGGGTCCTCCTTCCTACCCTTTTCAAAAACGAGTGCAATGTTTCCGTTTTTCCAGTTGCTGGGGACTCCATCTGACTGCCACGACTTTTCTGATATCATGGAGAGGGCCTTGGCAACTATATCAGCCAATTCCTTCAGGACTCTGGGGTGCCTCTCATCATGTCCCATAGACTTGCGCTTATTCAGGTTCCTCAGGTGATCATGAACGTGTTAGACAGCAAGGTGGGCTCCAGCAACCAGAAAATGAAGGAGTTCAAGACCCAGAGGAAAACTGGGCAGGTGAATAGCAGAGTTAGGGCTCTGATATGTGGGATAGTGGACTCTGGGCTATTCTCAAAGATGCTAGATGGAATCCCTGAGGGAAGCTGACCCAAGGGGAGAAGTACCAAGGAAAGTTGTTTGTTTTTTGAGAAAAACTTACTTGAACCTTCAGAACAAATCATCTCATTGTGAAGAAGCACTGGGAATTTTGGCAGAGGCTTCTGAATTCAAGATGAAAATGGGAGGATATAGGAGGTGCAAACCAGGACCAGCAAAGAGGTGTATGTAAGCATTGCTCAGACGCTTAGGGATAAAATCAAGGACAGTCAGCCTCACCTAAGTTTCTGGAAAGATCATAGAGCACATTTTCACGAATTAATTTCCAAATATGTGAAAGACAAGGAGATAATTAGTAACAGTTAACTCAGATTTACCAATGGAAATTTGCACTTGTCTGACCTGGTGTACTACTACAATGAAAAAACTTGCTGTGTGGATGGGATGAGAAAGGTACATTTGATATACTTAATACTACTCATAAGCAACGACGTGTTCCCGTTCAAATGAACACCATATGATACCATAAAGGTTTTTCAATCTTTCTTGATAAATTGTTGTGGAATATTTTTTAAAAAAATTTTTCTGTATGACATCTGAACTCTCCACTTCCAGAAATTTCCTTTGACAACGTGAAGTGTGAAAAAGAAACTTCCAGAGATACACACCCTTAAACTCCACTTCACTTTGCCCCATTCCTTTGAAAAAGGTAGAATATTTTGTTTGCTTAAAAGTTTCCTATTAGCATCCTATTCTTATGAAATGTCAAAAAGACAATATGAATAAAAAAATGGATACATACATACATAAATATTTTTTCCCCATTTATACTAATTTTCTTCTTTTCCAATAATGCAAGCAGCTTCTTAGCTCTAATTCCGAGGTATTTTCCTTCTTGCTATATCCGAGCAAATTAGATCAGTTTGAGCATGGAGTCCCATCATGAAGAGTCAGATAAAATATGAGCTTCCTTATCCTCTGTAGGACTAAAAGCTTCTCCTCTAGCTTTGATCATTTGGGTAGTGATATAAAAATACATAAGCTTTAACTGGAGAGACTCAAAATGGACTCCACAAGTGCCAGAGGGAGATTCAGAAAATGGAATTATTATCTAAACTGCCAAATATGGGATATTTTTCAGCATTTACCTTTTGAATAGGCTTTAAACCTGAGAAATATGTTTATTGACAGATGCTTCAGCAAGGCACTGCAGTTACTGTGCTTACAGACTTGAGTTACACATATGATGGTATTTATGATTCTTATTATTTATAGTGACTTTGATGAACGATGAGAAATGAGTCTGTGTTGTGTTTGGCATATGAAACTGCTGTAAAATGAGTCCTGAAAGAACAAAAAGGAGAGCTTTATGGACAGCTCTCAGAAACAACTGGCTTTTAAGTAAATTATTCTGCAATATTAACCAGAAACTGAAGAACAGAAAATGGAAATTTGTGACAAAAAGTTTCCTCAGATCTGTGCTGTAGATTTGGTAATGCATAGTAGTTTATATGGAGAAAAAATTTCATACTGAGCAAAGCCAGTTATTACATAGGGAAATTCTTCTCCATTGTTTCAGTTTTGCTCCCTGTTTTCTCTCCTTAAATCAGTAATGCTCTACTGGCAGAAGTGGAAAGAACTGTAACCTATTATCTGAATCAAACCCATTAGTAGGCAAACGCAGAGAGCACATTTTCACAGACTAGAAATTCCATTTCATATAACTTGCTAATTTCTTCTTTCTGTGTTTGTGTATGCACTTGTGTGCATGTGTGTGCACATTACGTCTGAATCTGCACTGAGCACCTAAAATGGCATACCTGCTATTTTCAGATATTCCGTTGCTATCTAATTAATTCTGGTGTTTGTGCATGTCAACCGTCTTGTTTCACTGTGCCTGTGCATATGTACTAGCAATTGCACAAAACAGCTTTGTCTCTCTGGTTAGGTTTATTTTTCTTAATTGAAAAGAAAGAAAAAAAAAGCTGCTTACTTGCTTCCTAATCTGATGTTTTATTCTGTAGGTATGCTTTATTGCACAGTGTCTCGCATTTTAGCATTTGGATACACTTTCTGTTTTCCAGATGCATCTTTGTTCCTCTATTTGTTTTGCAGTTTGCTCCTGATTTATGCAGCCTTGTATGGGTTACTAATAATTGGCAGAAGATGCCTGGTCAGATTGAGCATTTCTTTGGTTTTGTAACTTTCACAAATGAACAGCAAACAAGAACAAGCCCACAAATACTTTGAGGTGGTGGTAATAAGCAGAACTTAGCAGATGGTACACTAATTTCTCATTATGGTCTCTTGGCCCACATAGTGCACCCAACTTGCAAGAAGTCTGCATGTTTCTTGAAACCGTACAAGCGAATAGGTTCACTAAAGATAAATCTAAACCATTGGCAAGGTTTGCCCTACACTGCTTCCTGATTTCCCTCAGTTATCCATACTAGGAAGCTGGCTTGTCTGCATGCAACATCTACTGTGCTTGGATTTCCATCTTATTGAAACCAGGCTGTGGATAAGAAGAGAGGTCAGTGTGTGGCCAACTTGTCCTTTCACGAGATAGGGAATAGGTAGGTCATAGTCAGGCCTCTTGTATGGCTGTAGTCTTTATTGGACTGTAAGTGGTGCTATTTTGCAATCTTTTGCAAAGCTATAAACATTGTCTTTATTATATCTAGTTGAATTTTAGCACAGGACTCCAATTTCTCTAATGAGAAAATTTAAGAGAACGTTGAAGAGACAGCATAGCTCCATTGAAGCAGTGCTGATTCATACCAGCAAGTAGTCTGGTGTGTGGTCCTGCATGTCAGATTGGCTTATGGGCCACATCCTGGCTACAGGATTTGCTGACTGGGTATGCTTTCTGCTACAAAAAAGCCCACAGACTGAAAACCATACTACTGGAGGAAAAGCAAAATAAACTATTATGGCATGTGGGGACTTTTCCTCTCCTCTCCCAGCAGAATCAGATCCACAGTGATTCCTTCACCCTGGTTTTCACCAGCCTTTCTGTATCTTCCTTGGTTTTATTCTACTTTACTTCTTTATGAAAACTGCTGCAGAGCTATACTGTATGACAGGAGAAAAAGACATCAGTCATAAAAGAGGAATTTTAGTAGACTATCTAATAAAATCAGAAAATTGGGAAGCCAAAGATAAAAAACTGTTTTCTTAATGACCAGCAGCATCTTGAACTATACCCAGAAGAGAGAAATAATTAAACGAACAAGAATTTCAAAGTCAATGGCTCTGTATTTGTTTTAATTCTTCTAACTCTTTTATTTAATAAATGCTCTGCTCTGAATATAGAGATTAATAAAAAGCTCATGATAGAGGTTAACATTTTGTTCTATATTCATTGTTTCATCTGATATAAAATGGAAACTGGAAGCACTTTGTTAAATGGACTGAAAATTTGAAAGGTTGTGGAATTTCACTGTGCCTTCTATAAGTACCTCTCAAATATTAATCGGAAAAGCTGTTTTGTAGCTGCCAAAAGCAGTTTCTTCTCAGGGATACCTGCACACATTCCAGTTCAACAATATGGTACAGTGACTATATTCTCTTCTCTCTCCTCTCCTCTCCTCTCCTCTCCTCTCCTCTCCTCTCTTTTCTTTTCTTCTCTTTAATTTAATTTAATTTAATTTAATTTAATTTAATTTCATTTCATTTCATTTCATTTCATTTCATTT
>Ga0065711_1033304_pt1 | contig 25749 bp, 7 predicted proteins | sample Hoacrofraction12_FD_59098 | JGI IMG/M metagenome (GOLD analysis project Ga0065711, IMG submission 59098) | Hoatzin crop microbial communities from Cojedes, Venezuela - Epithelial fraction 12 v2 (version 2) | ecosystem: Host-associated > Birds > Digestive system > Esophagus > Crop | place...
GGGGGGGGGGGGAGGGGGCTGCAGGAGCTCTGCCCCGCAGCGGCGGCCTATGCGGTGCCACCCCGCGGGGGGCTCCGCGGGACGGTGGGTCCCCGAGTTCCCGCGGCGGGTTTTGGAGGGGGGAGCGGGTCGCTGCCGGCGCGGTGTGGATCACGGAGCGCGGCCGCTCTCCATCCTGGAAGTACAGGGCGGGTAAACGACACCTGAGTCACCGGTCCGTGCTGCTCGTTGCTCTCGGCTGTTCCGTGTTGTTTTTCATCTGCTGGACCGGTATCTGCGCTTTCTCTGTCAGTCGACACTGCGAGTGTAAAGCCAGAACTGGTAGGTTTCAAAATCATTGCCACTGATGAGGGTAGATTGGTGTATGAGGCTATTTACTGGATGTGTCCAAGCACAATATATAAGCCTGCCAATTTTGTCTTTAAATTGCTGTATTGATTTCATTCTTGCAGGCTTTTTGACAAGGTTAACGTGGTTGACAATTTGTAAAGGAAAGAGAAAAACTTCTGGTTTATTTTAGTTACAGAATATCAATTGTAACCAAAACGATGAACGAAAAAATCATTCATAAAAAGAGTGAGTAGAAAGATGTGTATCCCAAGACCTCTTGAAGTCGATATTGTCACTAGCTAAAAGATGCCCTTCTGCCACGCTTTTACAGACACTGGCTACCACTTCTTAAGGGTAATACGACGTGTGTTGTTCTTCCCGGGACTGTGCGCTTTCCCTGTTACAACAGAGTGAAGTAGTCTGGCTAAAGGGAGTTTAGAATGAATGAATCAAGCCATTGCATTAAAATGCCTGTGTCTTTTTGCAGGCACTGAATGAAATAAAGCTCTTGCTTCTGCTGCTTTTCCCCTCCTGTTTTCATAGGATGGTACCCAGGTGGGGGGCCCTTGTGTCTGGTCGGTGGAAGGGTCCCTGCGCTGCTCTAGGGCTGAACATATCAGGGCTGACCAGGGTAACATTTCTCTGCTACCAACAGCTTGAACTGCAGGTGGTGTCGAGCTGAAGAGGGAATTCAGTTCACTATTCAGAATCCAAAGCATAATTGTTGTGTAGGTAAGTTAAATACAGGAGAGCTAATATTTCCTTTTAATTTCTTCAGACATCTGACAACCTTTACCAGTAGGCAAAGTAACCTTTGCCAGATTACCTCTCTGGTGCTTAGTAACTATAGCTGGTCATATGCTGGCTGACATTAAATTATTCTGAATGAACTAAACCATTGTGTTTCATTACCTACTGCCTGTAGTAAAGTACGCTAACTTTATAATTTTTGAGTAAATGTTTGCCCTGTTAAGATCAATGGCAAAATCCCAATTAACCTCTCTGAAGAGTGGGCTTCGTCCTAGGTCTTTGTTATCATTTATAGCGAGTGCCAGACAACTTTGGTTAGAAATTCAAGTGGCAATGTTTAAATTTGGCTAGTGATGGCACTTTTAACAACTCTCCATAGCACTGCTTTAGAATCACAGGTAAAAGCCACACAGGTCTTAATATTTTAGAAAACCCCATATGTAATGAACTGTGTTCTGCTTGCAAGATGAGTAGGCAGTTTGGATTTGGTTTATACTCTGATTTTTACATGCAGTTTCATCAGAATGGATCATGAACAAGTTAGATTGCAGTTGCATGTGTACTATATTTTACAGAGGTATTCAGGCAATATGGCGGGGGGAATATTATCGTATTATGTTACTTATACCAAAGAAGTTCACAAATACACTGCTAAATATTTGACTTACAATAAAAATGTCAGCAAACAACCAAGCCATGTTACAGTTTAGTTCTCTGCAGCTCATAAGCTTTAATGGGCAATGAAGGAACAGAAGCATCTTTTCTAAAAGCCTTGTTGAAGTATTGCCGAATAATGTAGTCACAAGGATTAGCTTAATAAACTGACTGAATCCAATTTAGCAAACTTTTTTTGTTCATGTCTACAGCAGAATGGTTTTGAAAACCATCGAAAAAAGTTGAGAATTTTCATTAAAGATGAAATCAGCATTCTACAGAGTGTTTGCTGAATTGTTTTTCTTCCAGCTCACTTCCAGATCAAGGTAGAATGGAACAAAGCTTAAAAGCTAGCCATTTAGTATTATATGTTAATTTTAGATCTGTATCTATGAATGTCTAGGAAGATAAATGGGCACTTGCAAGTCCTGTTATATAATAATAATAATGGCATGACCAACATAGCTGCCGATAATTTCTGCTAATTTTGTATGAGCAAAAATGGAAGAAGAAAGAGCATATCATGACTTAGAATTCCTGAAAATCATTAGACAGGAAAGACTCTTCTATATTTATTTAAAAAATTATGCATGCAAATACTGTTTTTGGGAGAATGAGCCACTAAATAATTGAGCTACACTTGACTGAAAGTTGTGCGAGCAAGTACGATGAAAATGAGTTGTGAAAATGCCCGTTGGTTCTACATATTGGTAAGCTGGTAAGCTCAGTTTTGTTTTACTTCTGATAATTGATATTTGGGTCCTAACTGTTTCCATTCAAGTCAATATTGAAACTCATTAATGGTAGCACAGATCATACTTGGGCCTTTCAGGGGCAATCCTGTTATGTGCTGAGCACTTTCAACCTCTCTTTATGTTTAGGGGCATCCAGTCAGGTCCCTGCCTAGAACTACAAACACAGCATAAAGTTCACTCTCTTGAAAAATTTGGAATGTAGTCAAAAGAGATGGAGGCATCGTGCCAGAGGCCATGTTGTAGGCCAGCAGATGACCTAGGTCTGAAACATGAGTATTCCATACTTAATAAGGGTACACCAAACACCTTTTCACAGGATTGAGTGTTAGTTGATTCTTTGATAAAGGTACCCAGAAATGAATGACCAGTGCCTAAAGGTTGTATGTTATTTCCTCTGATCTTGTTTACTTCAGTATTAACCTCAATGTTTCCTAGCAGTAGCCTGCCAAAGAAAAGCACATAATTACATGTTGTTTGTTCTGTGCTGTTTTTTGGTCTTACACCCACTTGCTATTTGACATTGTGTTTAGTTACTTCCCTACTTAGGAAGGAGTGGGCCTGGCTGCTCGAAGGCTCTGGTACCTGAGTGTGTGGCATGTGGCAGCGCAAGTGCCAGGAGCAAGACGTGCCCCTGTGGCCTAGGCCTGAGGAGCAAAGCGCTGGTCTCTGGATGGCTACCATGCCTATGTGACAGCGCTGCTTCGGGTACCTGAAAGGACTGCTTCGGGATCAGCCCTGGGATCTCTGCATGGTGCTGCGTTACAGAGGTCGTGTTTTGTATGAGAATGGGCTACAATACAGGTGCTGTAACGAGTGGTTCTGGTGCAGAGGAAGCCTAGATGTAAATCTCCTTTAAAGGTAATTCTTATTCTTCTGAACCAGGAGAAGCAACTATGAAAGATCACACAGCTAAATAGCACTGTTAATTAAAAAAAAAAAAAAAAAATTGCTTGAAGGTCAGTAACACATACACCGTAGATACTTGGTGCTGAAGCTTTTTGTTATTTTTGTTATAGTTAACGCTTCCATTCATGGCTTTTGATGGTGGGATCACGCAGGTGGGAGAAAAGTAGAATCTGTATACAAGACTATTTTTAAAACTGTCCTTCATATTTGATAAAATTTGAACTGATTTTGCATAGGAAATGGAAAGACACACCGAGTTGCTCATATGGAGCACTAGCTAATACAAGATGCCAATGGCAGTGATACTGGCCACATCTCAGTCAATAAGCAGCACTACTGACAGCGCTGAGCTTGGTGTTCACCCGAAAGTTACAACTGGGAAATCCATGCCTTCTGCTAAAGGTGGCATTTATGGGCATGTTTCAGCCGGATACCTTTTTAATCAAGATGATATCTACAGGTGCTGGAGGAGTGTAACTTCAGATGATCTGCTGCACAAGCCAAGGACACGCTTTTGCCTCACCAGTGAGCCTGTGAGCTGTTCAGCTGGCTTTGTTCTTTTGAGGTGACCCTTGGATAAGGGTGTGGGTCCCCAGGGCGGAGAGTACCTGGGGGTGATAGTTACTCTCCGGTAGTGAGCTCCGTTTGACTGCCTGTGCTGCTTTGTGTAGACGTACATGAAGAATTACCATTAAACCAAGGAAGAACAAGAAGTTTCGGTATTCAGCTGTAAGGAGAAAGCGGAGTCAACATAGTTGATCAGGAATAGCACTGGGAATGAGAGTAGATACAAAGCACATCAAAGGTATGCTGCGGTGGGTTTTTCCACGGTTCCCAAAATGCCTTCTGAATTGGGGTCATAGGGTGGGCAGGGGAGCTGATGGTGCTTTTAGCAAGTTGCATACTGAAGCGCTGTCATCCAGAAAGGTGGGTTAAGGCAAGGATCAACTTAACCTGTGCACCAGAGACCCAGGTAACCTGCAGGGAGGAGCTTGCCTGAGTCCAGAAGGAGACGAACTGATGGTACAGTGCTGGTGTTCTTACCTGTACATACAAGGTACAAGAAAGAAAAGGGCCATTCATACAAGTGCATCTTATCTACTGCACCTTGACATGACTGCAGTACTCCTGTTTTTTTTCACAGTAATCCTGTGTGGTTCAGTAAAGGTGACATGGAATGGCATCTATTTTAAAGTAAGCTTCTGGACCTTGGGTTTATTATCATTTACTCCAGGTATGCTTAATAAAAGACCTGGCACAGATTTGGCAGAATTGGCCGTTTACACTTTTAATAGTGTTTTTGGAAATATGCATGCATTGCAGTTTCCCGTGTCACATTTCAGTGTAGCAGTTTCATGTGACACTGTTTAGCAAATAATTTCCTGCTTGGTCATATCCAGCAGTGTATGTAAGTACTGTATCCCACTTCATCTGTGGCTTTTGATGAATATTATTAACTAATACCAAGAGTTAGATGACTAATCCATTTGATAAATTTGGCAGTATTTTTGAATCTATGGTTTCACTATGTTTTATTTATAGCACCTCTAGCAGTATGTACTTTAAAGGAGTAGAAAAATACAATGTGTGCTTGTTGGTGGTTTTGACATGTTAACTTTAGTTTGTGATGTACTCAGTAGCATGGGGTAAAGCACAGGATAGGAAGTTGCTATTATTCAAAAGCAGGTGTTTGAAATGGCTTTCTCTTCCTGGATGTGCTATGAAGTGCTGAACTACCCCTCCACAATTAGAAAAGCAGATTTTTGTTCTGTTGTTTTGTCCTAGAAATTGGACACTCCTGCAGACAATGCCAAGTGAGTTCACAGACATATTTGGAGGTTGCATGAGTGAACATGAATTGTGTCTTGTCTTCATAGTTGTCTTTCCAGAACTAAACTGGCGATTAAAAAAATCTCTGTTAAATAATGTGAAATGCTTCTGAAAATACAGTGTTGCTATTGCAAAGATGTCAAGGCTCCATGGTAAAGGTTGTGCTGAGATATACTTGTAAAAGAAAAAGAAACTAAACTTCTATTTTACTTTTTTATTAGTGACTGTAATGAGACTCCACATTTGATACAAGGTCCTTTCAAAGGTCAACTGAAGTTTCTGTTTTGTTTTGTTGGTTTTTTTTTTAATGGTGAAGTATTTACTTAGTTTTCAGTGCTTGTAGAACAAAAAATTGATGTAATTTGTGGCACTGTTTAGAGCTTGATGGAAGAGTGAGAAAGGTAATCAAAGACTGAATAAATTCATAGAGTGAATTAGCCACTTGTGTTTCTCTGAGGCAGCACTGAGGCATGCTCTGACACAAGAAAGCTCAAGTGACTGTAGCATTTTGACTGTGATGTGTGCAGATGGATGACTCCATTTCTGTTAGTTTTGATTTCCTTCCAGCTGATATCAGTAAAAAGTGTTAACTGCTTAGAAAAATCACAGGTAGCTCTGCAGTTGTATTTCATTGATATTGTTCGTATCTGGATCTTCCCTGCAGGTTGTGTGTGCCAGAGCAGTTATCTGTAGCAAATCAAGCTGTCTTGATTTAAGTGACCTGTGAAGAAATAATGTGGCCCCCGCAAGTGATTTGCCTTATTAAATTTACCCCTGTTACGATGCAGCACCAAACTGGTGATGCTCCACATAGCCTTCAGTACAGAACCGGTTTGTGTCTCACTTTCTGTTGGACAAGCTCCCTTCTTTTGTGCAGAGCTATCACCATGTGATTTGTTCCAGCTTGCTTTCTTGATGTTTGTCTCCATTCATGTAGTCTTAGTTACCTGTAGCCTTAGTCTGCAGCCTGTATTCTGTAGTCTTAGTTACCTGTAGCTGTGCAGCTTCTTCCACGTTGGGTCCTTCTCTTACTTTGCACTCCCTTTTCATTGTTGAAACATGATGATGCAATTTGCTGTATGTCAGCTAACAAGCAGATGGTAAGCATCTTTGGATGGACAAGTATGATTCCTCATAGAAGAGGAATGAATACTGTCCCATAAAGTTACAGCTCTTTACATGTTATGGGCTGTCATATCTCTCATCCATTGGGATGCAATGAACAACGAAAGATACTTGATGATCTTTAGAATGTCATGGTAGTCCCTCTCCAAACAATACTAGTGGCCTGAAACACCTTGTGGGTGTGAGCATTTCATACTCTTAAACATGCTGTGTGCAGCAATCTCCTCCAGCCTTAAATATTGAAGGACAGGAGAGAGAGGATGCTTACACCTTCACTACTTGGATTGCTTAGAGAAACTTCTTAATGTCTTCTTGGCTTTGGTACTGAGAAAGACTGATGAGTTTCCTCATGCGATTAAAAGTTGGATCTCTCCTGATAAGAACTCCTTCTGTTCTCGACAGTCAGTCCAGCTACTAATGGGATCCTCATTTTCTTTTGTCTCCAAATCCCTGTTCTCCAAACAATATGGAAGGTGTAAGGGTAGGCTTGTTGCTGTTATCCTCAGCTGTGCTGTTGCTGCTGGGATGGAAACACTGTGAAGACCGAAGGGTATGGGGTGCAGAAATTACGTCAAATAACAAAAAAATTATGGAAGGAAGTGTTTTGCAGAAAAGGGAAAAATCAGAAGAAGGAGATGCTTTGAACGATACATGCACTGTGCATTTAGTGGTAGAGATGACCTTCTAGAAATTGACAGTATAAAATGCCTAATTAACTAATAGATAGCACTCTCTTCCTTTTACAAATATTGTAGCAGGGGAAATTTCATTTATGCTCCAATATTTGATTTTGCATATGCAATGTATTAATAAGACAGATCACTGATGCTGATTTAGTTGTTTATACAGGAGTCTGGGTGGATTATTGAATCTTAAGATTTTATATTGCAACTCTTCCAGGAACTCTATTTCTAACAAAGGAAAATGGCAAACAGGATTAGAGTGAGGCTGATTCAAAGGGTAGTTTAGTCTGACCAGTTTAGAGCATCTCCGGTAAGTCCTTGACTTTGCTTCAGGCTGTTTAAGAACATCCGTTGAGAAACTCAGAGTAACCCATAGACAGCTGATCATGTGCTTCTGACCGTGCGGGGTTGTAGTGCTTGGAGTTTAGCAAATGCTTTAAGCCCTGATCCCAAGAAAGACTCAGTGATGGGGAACAAATTTGGTGCAAGGAGACCTCCTTTAATTTTCGGAGGGCCACTTCCACTGCTAGAGGCAGCTCAAGGGCTTGACTCATTTAAGCCTTTGAGCTGTTTGCATTACAGTACAATGTTCTCCTCTGTGTTCAAATGTTGCCAAGTACATTTTGGGTTGAAGCAGGATCAAGTAATAAATAATAATCATTGTTACCATATGTTCTCACAGATAAAGCAGACCCAGTATTTTCCACTCTGCTGTTTTTTTTTTGTCTCATGGTATTTGATAATGTATGTTTCCTAAAGACTGAAGCAATTTCAGCACTGAAAAGAAAACGTATATTTGGATTTAGAAGTATTTAAATACCTGCTGACTTTATTGGCAATCAGATCTGCAGTGTTTTTCAGGAAATGTGTTCATCCCATGAAATGCTTAATGTAATCAGAGGTCATGACTGGAAAAACCTGTAGGTAGTCACCATATAACTCTGTCACTTCTTCTCTTTCACATACCATCCTGAATAATTCACGTCTGAGATTACATGCAAACTAAAAATCCAAGCCCACTCCAGCATTTTGTCATTCCTGTAGCTGTTTGAGTTGTCTGCGCTGTGATAGGAATGAAACAAATCTTTGTATTTAAACTAGTCCATGGTGAAAAGTGTAGCAGCCTATCCTTTACCAAGAGGAAATGAAATGAGGCTTAATGGCTTATAGAACGTGAGAAATTAGTAGTTAAGCCAGAAGGAGGTATGTACGCACTGTACATAGAAAGGGTCCTATGGAACCTCAACTATTAACTGAAGATATCTTCATACTCATACAAAATATTGGGACAATGTTTTATTAGTATCAAAGCCTATAATTTTTCTACTTACATAAATAACTTGCAACATGTGGTCAGAATCATATTTCCTATAATGTGGGTCATCAATATGTTACAGCCATGCCACATACCGCATCAAAGAACGTGTTCAATAAGAGATTTCTTGAAATGATGAATTGTGGTTTTCAACTCATATGTAATTTCACATGGAGTAATTACATGGGTATAACATTTAAATATAATCAGTGATGCCAGTTACTTCAGTTTAGAAATTAATAAAATGTGTTTCAGAACTAGTTTTACTGTTGAAAATGTTCCATTTTTTTCAATGAAAAGGGAAACTAGTGAATTGCAGGAAAGTTTTAATGAAATCTAGATCTTTACTATTGTTATAAAAATAATTCTTCAGGTGAGCGGAATTTCAATTATTTATAAAAGTAGTTTATTTATAGTAAAATACTATTTTAATTCAAACACATGCACTGTAGTATAATAAGCCTGTTGTACTCTGCAATTGACATGGTTTGGCTGGATAAGGATGCAGCAGCCGGGAGCAGATAATTGGGAGAGAATACAGCCCTATTCACAGTGCATGCTTACAAAAAAAATAAACTGCGTCAGTCTTCAATCTGTTGAATTTATTTGGAAAATTTTAGCCAGACAATTTTCATCATCTCTGAAATTCTCCTGTAGTGCAGGCTACATTGTTTTGCTTATGTCCACAAGTTCTGGTTGTGCTTTGTCGCTAAGAAGTTCTTGTGCTACCATTCGCTGGAAAATCGTCTTGGCAGTAGATGGCTTCTGAGTCAGGACTGAACCTTCTACCATTTGTGTAAGAAGACACCCACACATGTACAGCCCTGGTCTTCTTAGAACTTTGGTCTGTGATCACAGCTTTGAGGTAGTGTAAGCCAGTTTATGCTGTGTAATTGAGGGTAGACAGAACAAGACTAAAGCACAAAGGAGGAGCAGGAAGTTGTATCAATAGTTTGGAGAGTGGGGAAAATGGGAATGGTTTCAGGCATGGAAGAGGGATACTGAAACTGGAGTTACAGGTTAGTACTGAGGGCTGGTGGAGTTTGCGACAGCAAGCATTTGAGACCAGCTTGTTTGACAAGTTAGATCCCAAGGGACAAACTGATATCTGAAAACCACTGACATTCCCAGAAAAAAGCATTTAGGTGCTAGTAGGGGTGGGAGCTGGCATGTCACCAGGGCAATAGGAGGAAGATGCTTTGGAAGAGACAGAATTCCCTCCCTGCTCTTCCCCGCTGGACATGCTGGAGTCATGAAGCCAGGAAAGCGAGGTAGTTAAGAAGGGGAGAAACTAAAGGCCAGGGAAGGAGATTGGTGCTACAGTGGCAGAAGGCTTGGAAGGAGCTAGGTCTGACTGGGAATTGTGAATGGTACTGAAAGAATGGAGAGTGGAAACAGGTGAGAAGAAGCAGCTGATGTCTGGGAGGAGACAGGAGTAGAACAGAAGTAAGTTCATAGTGGAGGAGATCAAGGTGAGAGAGGCAATATCCTTGGCAATACGCCACTCGCATATGACTTTCCTAAGTGTCACCAGTATTCTGCTATCAGCAGATACCAGTAAAGATTTCTGGGGAGGTTTTATTTTTATTTTCCTTCAGGACTTAAGCATACAGGATGTCACTCTGCCACTGCTGTGACCAGTTCAGCCCTTCTGACGTCGACTTTTGCAGTGGACTTCAAAGATTCTAGTCTCTTTCATGAGCCATTTTCACCATGCGTACTTAAAACACTGGCATACTGATCTTAAGACAGTGGTATCTATTCTTCGTGGATTTATTGTGCCAAGCTTCGGAGAGTAGGGTGTAGATACAGAAGCTGTCTGAAAACCTAGTTAATTCAAGCAACTCTGTCTAGTTCGTGGCATTCAGTGTGTGAGCAGGACTTGCTGACTATTAGCTAGGTGCCACTGTCTTTATGGTAATAGTCTAAACCAAGTTCACAGACAGAACCTGGAGAAAATTTTATGTTCCTCATACAGAGAAATTCTAGAAGTGTATACCTCCTGAACTTCCAGAAAGCTTAATTTAATGCAAAAGCTTTGTTGATGGAATCATTTTTTTGCTGGATTGCAGACAAAGAAGGAGAAAGATTCTGTTTCTCATATTCTTTTGTACAGACAGATGAGAACATTTATTAATATCTGTAAGGGAAAAGTTCTGAAGCTGACAGAAGAAAAGTGGATGGACAGTTGGAGCAATTTGAAATATATGGTTTCAGAGAGAGGAGTTCTCTGTTCAGGGAAGAAATCTTAGGAAAGTTGAGGACCTACTGTGTCCTTTGGTGTGAGTAAGTCAGCCAGCTATACCTGACGATAAAAAGACTGTTTTTGCAGAGGAGAGTGGAATGCTGGAACCTTCTAATAGGATGAGGTAAAAATGAATTAAAGTATGTATGTTAATGGAGAGTGCTTGAACATCCTAAAATACCATCAGAATGGCTGGAGCGTAAGAAATACGGAGCAGATGAGAGAACACTTCGGTAATGGTGATAACATGTAAGTGATAGTATGTGGGAGGTCAGCAATGACTTGTATGCATAGTTCCAGAGAGAAGCATCAACCACAGTTCACATGAGAAGAGAAACATACTGCAGAAGCACAAAGCCAGAAAATTGGCAGTGAATGGTGAAGTATCACGCAGTGAAATATGAAAAGCAGGTGTCTGAGAAGACGTATGTTAAATACTGCAAAGCAAACTGAGGAGATCAAAGCCTTCAGTGTGTGCAGCTGAAGAATGTCTGGGGAAAGCAGCCAGCAGCAATGTTGCTGTTAAAAAAAAAAAAAACAAGAGATTTAGAGTGGTGAGACATGCTACTTTTAAAATAAATTAAGGTGAAATAGCCATAAAAATGAGCATCAGTATTGGGGTACGGTTTTTGGGCCTGACTACAGGAAAAATTGAACCTGTGGCACAAAACAAGGCTAGCAGGATACGAGAACATTTATTTTATGTGGATAAAAGCCCAAGGACACAAGTAAGTGTCCAGATACCTCTATAATAGACACCCCTGCAGAATTAATTTTGGATGTAAAGTTTAGCTATTCATTAAATTTGATAAATACATGAGGAACAACGAAAACTGGAAAAGGATGTAGCCTGGCAGGTCTGTGTAATACTAAGTTTCCATGTGTGTTTGAAGACAGAAAATGTCAACTGTGTGCTGCAAAATCTTGCTGTAAGGCAGTACCAGAAGTACATACTACACTGCGATAACAATTTCCACTTCAAGCCCCTTGGCAATGAAGACATTAATTAGAAAACTGAAGAAGCCATGGGAAAGGGTGCACTTGGTGATGGCAGCAGAGAAGAAAAACTATAGGGTATTCCATATATGAGTAGATATTAAAGATCTTTAAGGCAATGAATCAGGAACAAATCAACACAAGAACAGTCATGCAATGATACAGGAACAAACCAGCCCACTCATGCTAAATGACATCACTTCCATGCCCTCTCTAACAAGCATATTCATTATGTTAAATGCACAGTTTGGTTCTGGAAAGTCAGATAGGACAAGGCGGGCAGCGAATTAATGCCTTCCAACACTCTATCCAGAAGGTAACCTTTCACGAATACCTGCTGATAGAGCATCTGTGCAAGATATATTGAAGAAAAGAGGTCTTGAAACAGCAGAAAATCTCACCCTCTTACCAGGGTGAATGTCACTAAAAACCAATAGTGTTAATCACATGATATTGGGAACATTTCTAAATCACAGATCCAAATCGTTAGCAAGCAGATGAATGAGAACAGTTGAGCACTGGAAGAGATTGACCAGAGAGGCTGTGGAATTTCCATCCTTGGAGAAACTGAAAACTAGCCTGGGTATGACCCTGAATAACTAGACTTAACTTTGAAGTTAGCCCTGGTTTGAGCAGGGGGGTTACTAGGTTATCTCCAAAGGTCCATTCCAGCCTAGATTTTTCTATGGCTCAGGGAATTACTGTGGTGTGGAAAGGAAGCATCCAAGCATATCCGAAAATGGGAGAAAGGAATAAGGGCCGAAAGCACTCGTCTCCACAAAGGAGCTGAAACTCAGAGTAGGGGTAGCAACTTACCCGCTAAATAGCAGAAATTATGTCATCCCTGTAAGAACTTGAAGGAGGAAGAGATTCTATTGTATGGTCCAAGAATGGCCCAAGTATTTTAGAAAATACGGACAGTTTACCTTGAAATAAAATGAAGTGTTCTGTGGGGAAATACCTCTACAGGAAGTGCTGCATGAGCTGGGCACATTGCGCTAGTGATGTGCTTGGCAACATTTATGAAAACACCATACACTGTAGCTGTCTTTTAAACATTTTCCCTTCCATGTTTTAGATCTTGCTTCTTCATCCTTCATGCGTATGATAGGCTGAGGTACTGAGAGCAGGTAGTGAGTTTTAGAAGTTTGTCTTTGTTTAAGGAAAAAAGTGCCAAGCCGTCAAAAGGAAATGCACTGGCTCCTCATCTGTGGAATCCCAGTGATGCTATCTCTCAGCAAACAGCAGTAGTTTGAAGGTGAGTTAGTTGTCAGTGAAGCATTTATACTGCAGTAATGAGCATCAAGGAAAAAGCCATGTAAAGAAATTAGTAAATCTGTCTACAATGCAAGGTTTTGTATATGTACAATCAATGAAATACACTAAATACCAGTGATAAAATAAAGTATTGAATCACTTTTCATTCAGTGGGCACTGTTCATCCTTAAAAACCCAGTGAAGAAGGATTCCAATGGAAAAAGAAGTGTGAGCACAAATAATTAAATATTGTAATACCTATCCACAAGAAGGCTAAATAGAGGTTCCCAAGTGGCTTCTAACTTCAGTTACCTTCATGATCTGGAGAGTCTTTATTCATCTGACTATTACTGAATTTAGTTTTATTAATGTATTTCCAAGAGACTCTATATGAGATAAGGGCACCAGTGATTTACAAACACTGGGGACTACTGTATGTCTTTGTTTAAAAGATCTTTTAACATCATGGAACACAGAATTTTTTCTAAAAACTTTATTTGTTAGTATAATCAAAGGTGGAAAGTTAAAACAATGCAGAACTTTAAGAGCCTTAGGCTGCAAATAAAAATTTCAGAAAGCTAAAGCTGATATCCTTAGGATACTATTGAGAGCTAATATTAAAGTGGTCTTAATGGTGCTGAATAGTTAAAGCTCATCAGTCTTAAAGAAGGTGGCATTATGACAGCCAGTCTGTTAGCTTTCACGTTTAATGCTAGTCCATGAAGAGCTCTCATTTTCTCTGTGGATCAGTAGCATTAGCCTGATAAAAGAGGTACACCTCTGCTCTTCATCATCTACTTCTTTTTAAGGTTTTTTTTTTTAAGAGTAGATTGCACACACTGCAAGAGGAATGAAGAAGTGCCAGGGCATGAGTTAGCTCCCGTAACTAGAAGTGCTGTTGTCCTGTCATTGAGGCTGAAGCATGTCAGGAGTGAGTTTTTCTGTGACAGGAACAAATACAAGGTATGATCTGCGATTCAAAGTAGTTAGAATATGGGGTACTGTGAAATAGCAAAAATACTAATTTACCATACTTAAGATGCCTCCAGCGTTACTCATAGGTTTTCATACCTGTTGTAATGTGTGCATAACATAAAGAGAGGAGTATCATACTGGTGAAATCCTGTTTGGTACTCTGACTTCCTCAAATGCTGCTGAATCCCAGAGCGATACAATTATGTATGACGGAACTCCCAGTTAATAGTAAAGAAAGAGAGGTATAGACTTTGGGAGAGGGAGGAAACCATTTCAGGTATTCATGCATTCATTGAGATCTAGTGGAAAACTCTCTTTCCTCTTTCTCCTTCTTGTTTAACTTGTACACTGTTATTCCTGAGCAGTTTCCTCCTCCTTAATTCTGTTTGACATATCAGCAAGGTATTATCTGGAATCCTTGTGTATGGTCAAAGCATGAGAGTGGAAAGGGTGAGAAGGTGGCTTTGGTGCTCTTAAAAAGTTGATGATGTAGATTTTTCTTGTAATTTTATTAAAGCAGCATTTCCCAAACCATTTTTCGTAGTATTCTTGTCCTAAGTGAACTTAACTCTTCAGGCAAACACAGCAAGTAAGAAGCACTGCCACACGGACAAGGGGAAAGGAGTACTTCTCAAAGTCCTGTACAAGCTAACTTGTGCCAGGCGACTTTTCCCAGGAGGAGGAAAAACAAAGTCTATCTACCAGGTGTAGTTAGGTAGAATTAGGGTTTTCTGTAGCTAGGAGATACACTCTTAAAGCATGGTTTGTGTGCATGATGCAAATTCCTGTCACTCTGAAACAAGGTCCCTGTCCCATCTGCTTAAAGATCTTGTTTTACCATCCTTCTTAGAGCCAATCTGGTTGGCTAATAATGAAAAAAACCTCTCTTTTGCATTTTTCTTCCCATAGTTTCTGCCACCCTTGGGCAGAACTCTCTTCTTCAGGGCTTGGGAAACAGTGTATAATGGACATTTCCATAAACAAATCATAACAACTTGAAATCAGTAGCCTGAATTTGTACATTTAGATCAGTGGTTATGCAGAGTGGAATCAGAGCATCTGTTCTTCTATGCCTGGAGGTAGAATGGTAAAATACAATAAAAATACATTACACAGTTAGTCTCCTCAGTGTCTAATGAGGAGACTGGGCTGATCTCAGGTGCTCCCAGCTCTGAGGTTGTATGTGGTGGCCTCAGAAACTGTAATCCAGGGAAGCTAGATGCCATCAACCCTTTCCGCTTTTCTGGCCAGCATACATGTGGGACAGGGATGTGCCTGTTGCCGTGATACTGGTCCCAGCCATGCCGGCTTGCTCAGGTGCTGGTGGGGGCCAGAAATGGTGTGGCCAGGCCGGTGCAGCACCAAACACAGAAGACTGCATCCTTGCCCTCCGCTCGCTGCCTCAGGCTGCCTCAGTGCCGCTCTCAGACATGTGCACATTTACCCACGCTTAAGCTGGGCACAAACGTGACTACTTGTCCCTCCACTGTGCAGGCATGCTCTGAGATTTTTGTAATGTAATTGTTTCTTTTTAAAGTCACAGGCATGAAAGCTCTGTGAGCATGGGTTTAAAGAGTGGGCTTGACTCGCTGACACTCAGGTGCTGGCTAAGCACAAATTGTTTTGCTGGGGTAGTAGAAGTGGGATGGTAAAAATCAGCAAAGTTCTCATGAAGTGAGCAGCAGAACAATGTGAGTAGGCTCATCCTCCTGACAGTGAGAGGAAGAAACTATGCTGATGAATAACAAGCGTGTGCTGTTACCACATCACTTAATGCACCAAATATTTTTTCCAATTACAAAAAAAATAGGATACCCTTAGTAGTCATAGTGATAGTCATTTTAAAACTACGTAACTCGACTCTGTGACCTGCTGTACATCACACATTAAAGCCTTAATTCTTACTTGAAAACAGTTGATTCATGTGAAGTCCTCTTTGTACTGTCAAAGTAGTGAAGAGTGACCATAGTGAAAATGAGAATAAGATGTAATGCGTAGAATGAAGTCTCTTTGCATTAATCTGCTAGTGAAAAGGAGTCTAGGAATGGTAGGTGTAAATGTAATCTGTGTTTGTTTCAAAGTCTTTTAAGTCTGCTGGAGTAGTATAATTGCTCCCAATCGTAAATGAGAATGTGGCTGTCTGTTTTGTTAGTCCTCTGACTAGCAAACTGCACAGGAACTACACATTTTTCTGAAGGCTTACGTTTAATCTTCGAGACTTTATAAACTCATACTAATTGTGCAGGTTCTTTCTGATATTTTGCATTCTACACTTGCAAGGGACATTAGATATAACAAAAGTAGTTCCCTCCATAATATTTGAAAGGTCATGGCAATCATGTGAAGTCCCTGGTGACTGGAGGAAGCGAAACATTGTGCCCGTTTTTTAAAAGGGTAGGAAAGAGAACCCTCAGAACTACTGACCTGTCAGCCTCACCTCTGTGCCTGGGAAGATCATAGAACAGATCTTCCTAGAAGCTATGGCAAGGCCCATGGAGGATAGGGAGGTGATTCGAGACAGCCAGCATGGCTTCACCAAGGGCAAGTCTTGCCTCACCAACCTAGTGGCTTTCTGTGATGGCGTGACTACCTCAGTGGACAAGGGAAAAGCAACAGATGCTGTTTATCCGGACTTCTGTAAAGCCTTCGACACAGTCCCTCATTACATCCTTCTCTCTAAATTTGGGATATATGGATTTGATGGGTGGACTGTTCGGTGGATAAGGAATCAGTTGGATGGTCGCATCCAGAGGGTAGTGGTCAATGGCTCGATGTCCAAATGGATGCCGGTGACAAGTGGTGTTCCTCAGATGTTTGTACTGGAACCACTACTGTTAAATATCTTCATCAATGACATACATAGCGAGATCGAGTGCACCCTCAGCAACTGTGCAGATGACACAAAGCTGAGTGGTGCAGTCGACACACCAGAAGGATCGGATGCCATCCAGAGGGACCTGGACAACCTTGAGAAGTAGGCCTGTGTGAACCTCATGAGGTTCAACAGGACCAAGTGCAAGGTCCTGCACTTGGGTCAGGGCAACTGCCGGTATCAATACGGGCTGGGGGATGAAGGGATTGAGAGCAGCCCTGCTGAGAAGGACTTGAGGGTACTGGTGGATGAAAAGCTGGACATGAGCCAGCAATGTGCGCTCACAGCCCAGAAGGCCAACCGTATCCTGGGCTGCATCAAAAGCAGCCTGGCCAGCAGGTCGAAGGAGGGGATTCTGCCCCTCTGCTCTGCTCTGGTGAGACCCCACCTGGAGTCCCGAGTCCAGCTCTGGAGCCACCGGCACAGGAAAGACATGGGCCTGTTGGAGTGGGTCTGGAGGAGGCCAAAAAAAGTTCAGAAGCCTGGAGCACCTGTACTATGAGGAAAGGCTGAGAGAATTGGGGCTGCTGTTCAGCCTGGATAAGAGAAGGCTCTGGGGAGGCCGTATTGTGGCCTTTCAGTGCTTAAAGGGGGCTTATAAGAGAGATGGGGACAAGCTTTTAAGGAGGGCCTATTGTGATAGGAAAAGGGGTAACGGTTATAAACTGAGAGAGGGTACATTTAGACTGGATATAAGGAAAAAAAATTTTATGGTGAGGATGGTGAAACGCTGGAGTAGGCTGCGCAGAAAGGTGGTAGATGCCCCATCCCCGGGAACATTCAAGGTCAGGTTGGATGGGGCTCTGAGCGACCTGATCTAGTTGAGGCTGTCCCTGCTCATTGCGGGGTGGTTGAACTAGATAATCTTTAAAGGTCCCTTCCAACCCAAAGTATTCTATGATTCTACTATTCTAAGCGCCTAACAGTTTCTTAGTAAAAGCAATATTTAAAAATATAAAGGAAACCCAATAGCTGAAGCAGAATGTAGTGGAAGAAGAATTAAGCAACAGGGCTGAGATAATCTCACAGGAAATATAAATTCAAAGCTGAAACCTCGTTTTTAACGTGTTCTTTTTGACCCCATACCAAGGAGACCCTAAAGCACAGTCTGATTTTCCCCTGAAGCATGATATTCTATTCATTCCATCATGTTTGTTTGTGTGTATCTCCTCATTTGTGCACATATATTGCATCTTTTAATTGTTTTCAGTGGGAAGTCTGGACAGTGCCTGCTAGCCTAAGGGAGGAGAATAGGAAAAAATGGTGAACAGACTGTTAAGGCGCAACCTTCTCAGCGGGAATGTAGGCACCAGAGGGGGAAGAGTTAAGAGGAAAATACAAAGAATAAAAGCTCTTGAAACATGGCTATTGCTGCTGCTACTACTATGAGAGAAAAAATGATGCATGAGAAAGCTGGCAGAAAAGAAAGAAAACCACAGGTTTTTGGGAAGCCCTGTGCTTAGGGAGCACAGAAACTTGTGGGGGTTTTTTGGGTTTTGGGTTTGGATTTTTTTCCGGTTTTAGGGAGCTTTCCAACACAGCAAGCTTTTTGGATTTTCTCCACCCTGCTCCGTTACCTCTGCAGGTCTGTCAGCGGAGGCTGGTGAGCTGCCCGGTAGGTGGCATCCTCTTAACACACTGCTCCTGTCGCGTCCTAGGGTTTTTTCTTAAAAGCATTTTTCTGCAGGATTTAAATCAAGTGTCACAGAATCGGCACATGCAGAAATTATGTTGTTGTGAGGACCTTATGTCAGAACTCTCCAATGTGGCATCTTCAAGCTTCAAAAGAATCTGTATTTGGGAATCTCAATGGAAGAGAAAGGGAGAATGTGTTTTCCCGCTGGTTCAGAGCAAGTTTCTGCGGGAGTTTACAAAAAGCTACAGCTTCACAGCACCCACTGAAATCACAGCTGTGGTTTCTAACTTGAGGACTCTGGTCTAACTTAAGGACTCATTTTTGGAATGTGATGATTAGGACATCATGTTTACATTTGAGCAATTCACAATAGAGATTGTGACATCTTACTGTCTGCATTTGATTTACCTCTGTTACATCTTGTTCATTTTTGAAATGTGTTCATTTTTTTCTTCTTAAGAAATAATCCTGAAAATAGCTGTGGAAATGGGTGTTATTACAAACCCATCTCTGCTTATATTGTTGCATGTAATTCTTCATATGAATGATGTCATGGGATGTAGTTTGAATAGGCGTGTACTTCAAGCTGTTAGTATTTGGCACAGGACATCAGTATAAGGTACCAGCTGTCCATTCAGTTAAACTAGTACCCTGTCTGAAACCACACAGATAATTCACAGACTGACTGCAGGTGGAAAATAAATACTCTTAGTGTTTGGGAATGTGTACTGGATCGGGATACTGAGCAGCCAGGGACGTCTCTGCTCTGTGTGAGAAAGAGTTTCCGGACATCTGTTCTTCAAATTGAACAGCCACCTCCTGGTCTGCCTGCAGGTTCCCCTTCCTTGGAGGGGAAAAGTGGCAGGACTCTGCTTGAGTTCGTTGTGGCTGGAAACAACCCAAAAAATCACAGCCACTGTTTTGTAATACAGGATCTGAAATAAACATGCTTGGTAGCTGAGTAAGTCTTTCTAGTTCTAAAGCCTTCTTTGCACAGAGTGGGATTGACAGATCTGCATCAAATGGAACATAGACTGATTTTATGAAGCATTTTTCTCCAGTTGACTCTGAAGTTTGTGAATTACTGTGGGGATAAAGATGCCATGCTATCTTTCACTTATCTGCAATGGATCAAATCGTATCTCCAAATCCTAGTACTGTAGCAAGTAAATTATCCAGTTAAGTTGCATCACATTGTCAGGTCATTCTGAGAAGTAAAGGTTGAAAAAAAGAGGTTGAGATACTGATCTGTTTTCATTCCTTCTGTTTTTTAAATGAAGGTTGATTCTGAATGTATATTTCATCCCACGTTGTGTCAAGGATATTGTTTTATGGGGCATACAGCTCTTTTAGTATTCTCTATACATGCTTGCTCAGTGTTGCACTTCTCACTGATCAAAGAGTCCATCTCTGTAATGTCTTCCTTCCTTGTCTGCTCTGCCTGAGACAATCTGTTTTGAGAGAGACAACCCGCCTCCAAAAGACAAAATTTAAAAAAACATGGTGAATTATTGCTGGTAAATGTTTAAAGTGATAGAATACTTTCAAAACTAGGAAAATCCCTTTTACAGCAAGAGTATGGGGAAATTTTTTCTGGTGGAAGTGTTGAAAAGCAGTACTACGTTAAATGAATATGTCTGAGGATTACAAGAATAATCTTCTACCCAGGTGTGAACTGCAGAGTCATCTTCCTGAGTCTGCAGGTGGACCATCTCAGTTTATCTACTGCCAACCATAACTTTCCCAGGTTGTACCAGACTGAAATTCCTATGATGCCTTCATACCCACCCTTCAGAGTGTGAGTGGCAGTATATGAATCATGCTGATTTATCTTTGCTGGGTAAAGAACTGGCTGAATGGCTGAGCCCAGAGAGTGGTGGTGAATGGAGTTAAATCCAGCTGGCAGCCGGTCACGAGTGGTGTTCCCCAGGGCTCAGTTTTGAGGCCAGTCTTATTTAAAATCTTTATCAATGATCTGGATGAGGGGATGGAGTGCTCCCTCAGTAAGTTTGCAGATGACACCAAGTTGGGTGGGAGTGTCGATCTGCTTGAGGGTAGGAAGGCTCTGCAGAAGGACCTGGACAGGCTGGATCGATGGGCCGAGGCCAACTGTATGAGGTTCAACAAGGCCAAGTGCTGTGTCCTGCACTTGGGTCACAACAACCCCACGCAATGCTACAGGCTTGGGGAAGAGTGGCTGGAAAGCTGCCCGACAGAAAAGGACCTGGGGGTGTTGGTCAACAGCTGAACATGAGCCAGAAGTGTGCCCAGGTGGCCAAGAAGGCCAATGGCATCCTGGCTTGTGTCAGGAATAGTGTGGCCAGCAGGAATAGGGAGGTGATCGTGCCCCTGTACTCGGCACTGGTGAGGCCGCACCTGGAGTACTGTGTTCAGTTTTGGGCCCCTCACTACAAGAAAGACATTGAGTTGCTGGAGCGTGTCCAGAGATGGGCAACGAGGCTGGTGAGGGGTCTAAGGAACAAGTCTCATGAGGAGCGGCTGAGGGAACTGGGGCTGTTTAGTCTGGAGAGGAGGAGGCAGAGGGGAGACCTTATCGCTCTCTACAACTACCTGAAAGGAGGTTGTAGTGAGGCGGGTGTTGGTCTCTTCTCCCAAGTAACCAGCAATAGAACAAGAGGCAATGGCCTCAAGTTGCATCAGGGGAGGTTTAGATTGGATATTAGGAAAAATTTCTTTCCTGAAAGAGTGGTCAGGCATTGGAACAGGCTGCCCAGGGAGGTGGTGGAGTCAGGATCCCTGGAGGTGTTCAAAAAACGTGTAGATGTGGCACTTCAGGACACGGTTTAGCAGGTATGGTGTTGTTGGGCAGATGATTGGAGTTGATGATGTTAGAGGTCTCTTCCAACCTTAATGATTCTATGACTCTGTGATTGTATGATAAAACTTCTGCTGCTCTTTGGAAAAAACTCAGAGGAGCTGTATTACTAAGGTCAGAGCAAAGACACTGATAAACACAGTCTTAGGCTGGGATAGACTGATAAAGTCTTCAGAATGCTGGAAGAAAGTGAAAAGGCAAAATTCCTTCTCCCTTTGAGCTTACAGGGGTGGTGTTTCAATATATGAAACAGACGTTGCGGGGAGAGAGATAATAAAGGAAATAACACCCTGGGACAGTGGTCCTTTAGATGTCACCGAGTACACCGTCACAGCAGACAGGCATATTTGTCTCAGCACTAACTCAGTGATGCTCCAAAGTTGCTTAAATGACTCATCTTTGTTGTTGATATTAAAACAGTAGGTGTCTGGTGACAAGGACTGCCTGTAATTGTAACTGAAGCTCGGTGGCAATTGCTTAACAAATCGGCAGCCTAGGCAGTGCATCTGTCATGGGTTAATGTGCAGGCACGGAGAGCTGTGCTGACACAGGAACCCCCAGGGATGTTTCAAGTCTTTGTGTGCTGGAGCTTGCTCTTAGATTTGGCTGAGAGGGGTGCAGAACCAAATGCTGCCGAGCAGGTACCTGAGGAGGGCCATGTAGGGAAGTTTCTTTTCTTTCCGATAAAAGGTACCCTTTACTGCTGTGCTAACAAATGGTCTGTGGGACTGACACTCCATATATTTAGGAAAACTGAGGTCCCGTTTGAAGAAAGGTAAAGCACCTCAGTGCATTGTTAAATACGTCAAATTCTATAGACCTTTATCCCTATGTATTATTACAGTCTCTTTAAATTATACTGTTGTCAGTCTCAGTAGTTGGAGACAGCTCTTCAGGGCTTTTCAAACACCAAACCAAAACACTGCTCCTGTCCCAGAAGACAGAATCAGTTGATAGAATCCCAGTTGATAGAATGAGAGCTAGTTAAGATGACAGGCAGTAGTTAATAGCAACATATTCAGTAACGCTACAAGTTTATTTGGAGTGCTTCTTTCTTGCCAGATGTTTCAGAAAACGTGACAAGGTTTACTTATATCGTTACAGAGTTAATTAAGAAATTATAGCAGGCACTATGTGAAATTAGGAACTGTAATCAGGAAGGAAAAGGCTTTTTTAGATCAACTTTAAAACAGAAGAGTGGGTAAAGTCAGGAAACAAGAGAGGAGGAAAAGAGACAGTAGGATGAACTAAATAGGCTTTTGACACAGCATCAGCCAGTATGAATAAAGAAGACATGGCAGAGATATAGCTAGTAGATACTAGCAAACAGAAGTTCAAAAGAAAGTCTAATATTTTTGAATATTTAAAAATATTTACTATTTTAAATTTTAATATTTAAATATTTTTAAAAGGATGCAGCAAAGAGTAAGTCAATGAAGTTAAGGGAGGATGGGGCTGATAGGTATGGGTCTTTAAGAAATGTCACAACAAGAAGTTTCTCTGGACAGCTAAATTCTGGACAGTGAGCCTTGAAAGGGGTTGCAGTAAATAGCTGCACTGGATAAAAAGACAGAAAAAGAGAACTGTGTAGGCAGTAGTGACTTTTATGGCTGTAATACAGTATTTTTCTTCTCACTTAATGGTTTTTCCTTTTATCTTTGCTGCTTGATGGTAATATTTCTTGAGAAACACTTCTGTATTTGGTGATCCCCTAGACAGGTTTGTGGTTGGATTCTTGGCTTGTTGTTTGGTTGCACAGTAGCTTACTGGTTTTGTTTCTGTTTTGCTTGTTTGTAAATGTCCCCCAGATTTGTCTCCTGCTATCTATCCCTGCTATGTATGTATTTAGAATACAAACCTTGTAAAAGAACATAAACTTCATGAGGGTAGTAGCATCTGCTTTGTAATCAATATTTGAGCCTATATTTTGCTTTTGAACCTAGTAACCTCAAGCACCTTTCAGTTGCTTTCTAATGTTACAGAAAAAGGTGTGGTCTTGACTTTCAAAGGAGAGCTATTGATGGTGCAGTTGCAAAGCAATGCATGGTTTGAAGAGGAAAATACTTACTTGAGCTAGTGCACATTTCGTAATGTGAAGCAATCGGGGTATTTAATAATTACTAGTAGCTAGACCAAATTAGGTATGTCATGATATTTGCTTTAGGCATGCTTTATGTGGTTCTTACTTACATACCTGACATGATATTTGGGCACGCCCTCAGGATCTAATTGTCCTTTGACTGAAATCACCACTGAGACCAACACAGTTATAGCAGATATGGCAAGTCCTTAATAACTCCCTACCATACCCAGAGTGGATAAGTCTGAGAAGAGATGATTGATTTCGTTACTGATTTATCGATCAGCAATTACACAAGTTCTAAGTCAACAAAAAGAACTGAGCAGTTCAGAACGCAACCTCCTATACTTTGTCCAAAGTTTATCTATTAATTACATTTTCTGCAACTATCTCTGCCTACCAGATTGGCAATACATATGCAAAACCCACTTAAAACTATTTCACCACAAACAGGCAGAGGTAATGAACTCATTTCTATGGAAATCTTTCAATATTGTTGTTGCCTGCCTATGAACTGATTTGTAAAAATATTTGTCCAAATTTAATAGCTTCTCATGTATCAAGAAAGATTGAAAAAATAATAGCACAAAAAACAAATAGGTAATTGATTCGCGGATAAGCTTGGCTTTCTGTGAGATAATTGATCTGACCTTAATTCAGAAGAAAAATTGATTGAATCAGTTCTAGTAGGTAGCACATGTAAGGGAGAGATGTATCAACTGTAAGACAAATAATTATGTGTCTTGTGTATTGCAATATTTCATCAATGCAAATCTGTTAATCCTTCTGAAGGTAATCCCGCTCACATTGGATAATGTAATTCAAAATATGTTTGTCTTGAATATGATGATCTGCCTGAAAAAACAGCCAAGAAAACCAACTCTAAATCTATTCCTATTTGAAGTTTGCATGAGCTTTCATTGTTTCTGAAGGTAAAGGAATGCATCAGAAAATTTGTTTGGAAAACTAGAGTGGGAGTCAAGCTCTAGATGCTCAGAAGAGGAGGCTTGAAATACACAGATGAAGGGACTCATGCAAATGCATCAAGTGGTACATATACACTCTTCCAGTTTTCCTTTGGGCACTGTAGTGCTTCATGTTTCTTCAGCCTTTCACCTGTTTACAAGCAGAATTTCCTCTCCACTAGCGAAATTTATGTCTCAGGTCAAGCCTGAGAAGGTAAAGTGCTGAGCTGATTTGACACCTGATGTGTCAGGTGGTGATTTAATCAGATTTCAAGGGTTTGTTGGCTTCAGGATTGTTGAAATTATTCTGGAAAGTCAGCAAAGGATAAGGGTGTAATGGGTGGTTCCTTAGGTGATAGTCTTTATCCAGAATGAATACTGAACCAGTACGGCAAGGGTGTTTGATGACTAAACACAGAGAGCAGTCAAAAATGAGATTCTGATCATTTGTCAGTGGTAATTAAGGACACTACTCAGTTTTTCTGATTGTTTATTGCTTTCTGAGATTATTGGTGGTAACTAGGCTGTCTAAAAATATTTCTCAGCAAGGGAACACACAATAAAAACTTGCCAAATGTTTCATTCCTCCTCTGGCATTCTCTGATCCAGTCAATAAAAGGCAGGAACTTTCTGAGACTTTGTCAGAAGAGATTTTATGAAAATGTATAGAATCCATCTCTTGTAATTATAGCATACCTCTATATGTCCTTTCTCCGTGCAGTGTCAATAAAATGTGAATTGCAGTCTTTCTCTGCTGTCCTAGATCTTGGCCCAGTAAAGTATTTCATGTATTTGTGTGCTCCTAGTTGAAGCAGGCGCAAAAAATATTTCCAAGAGTGGTCCTTAAATTATGATATAGTACTGCTCTGAAGTGTTAAAAGACTACCCACGTGCATCTCATCAATGACCTGGATGAAGAGTTAGAATGTACCCTCAGCAAGTTTGCTGATGACACCAAACTGGGAGGTGTGGTAGACACACTGGCAGGCTGTGCTGCCATTCAGCGTGACCTGGACAGGTTGGAAAGTTGGGCAGAGAGGAACCTGATAAGGTTCAACAAGGGCAAGTGCAGGGTCCTGCACCTGGGGAGGAACAACCCCATGCATCAGTACAGGCTTTGGGGGGACCTGCTGGAGAGCAGCTGTGCGGAGAGGGACCTGGATGTCCTGGTGGATGACAGGTTGACCATGAGCCAGCAGTGTGCCCTGGCTGCCAAGAAGGCCAATGGGATCCTGCGGTGCATTAGGAGGAGTGTGGCCAGCAGGTCGAGGGAGTTTCTCCTTCCCCTCTACCCTGCCCTAGTGAGGCCTCATCTGGAGTACTGTGTCCAGTTCTGGGCTCCCCAGTTCAAGAAAGATGAAGAGCTACTGGAGAGAGTCCAGCAGAGGGCTGCGAGGATGGTGAGGGGACAGGAGCATCTCTCGTACGAGGAGAGGCTGAGGGAGCTGGGCTTGTTCAGCCTGAAGAAGAGAAGGCTGCGAGGGGACCTAATATATACTTACAAATATCTGAAGGGTGGCTGTCAGGAGGATGGGGCCA
>Ga0065711_1006811_pt1 | contig 25747 bp, 21 predicted proteins | sample Hoacrofraction12_FD_59098 | JGI IMG/M metagenome (GOLD analysis project Ga0065711, IMG submission 59098) | Hoatzin crop microbial communities from Cojedes, Venezuela - Epithelial fraction 12 v2 (version 2) | ecosystem: Host-associated > Birds > Digestive system > Esophagus > Crop | place...
GAGAAGAGAAGAGAAGAGAAGAGAAGAGAAGAGAAGAGAAGAGAAGAGAAGAGAAGAGAAGAGAAGAGAAGAGAAGAGAAGAGAAGAGAAGAGAAGAGAAGAGAAGAGAAACCTGCTTACCCTGCTTTCACACCACTCTGCAAAGCAGCATATCCCACCTGCAGAAGATCTCTGTTCCTTGCAGTGTGACTCCTTCACCTCCCCCATGCACATGCTAGGCTATCTGGGATGGAGCCAGGTACAAAGTTAGCGGCATCTTTCACATCCAGTCTTCTTCATGAGGAGTTTCTGACCTCAGGCTATCAGGGAATGCCTGCTGGCAGGAATGATGCTTACTAGTGAAAAAGCAGCCTGGGTCAGGCTCCATCTATGCTGATGCTGGGCTGCAGAAAAGCCTAATCTCCCAATTCACCACGGTCAGCCCCAGACTGTGTGAGGTCACCAGTCCACGTCGTGGTTCAGATGTGCACCGGGGAAGGGCAGTCCTCCCTTGCCATATCCCAGCCGCTCGGCACTGGGTGTGCTGAACCGCAAGACAGGACACCATCCCTGAACCTCTCAGCACTGTAATTCAGCAGGACTGAATCCAGTAGGAGAGCCTCGTGGATGCACTGGCAGATGTCTGCTATAGCTCATTCTTTTCTCCCCATCCATCTCCCCTGCTTTTTCCTGTCTGCTGCAGGGATGACAGGCTCCAGGGTGCTGGGACCCTAGAGCAAGGCCAGGATGTGCAACTAGCAGCCTCAATTCTACAATCAATCTTGCTGCTTGCGTTTTGCCGATTATCTAGAGCAGCAGCTCAGAAACCAGCCGTGATGGCAGCACAGATAACCGCAGGTTTACATCTTAAGCATAGAAAGGAAATGGGCAGCAGCTGGAGCCGCCTCTTTGTTCGTGTGCCAGCAGAAGGTGCATTGCCAGCACTCTTACCTGCGAGCAGATGAAACCCACACGCAGCTCTGCCAGGCTTAATCTGTCGTCCCAGCTCGTGAGCTATATGGAAAGGCAATCACAGCTACTCCGGAGAGCAGGGATGTGGTCTCATGGGTCTGTTTCTACTTGGGGTTTTGTTGCTACACAGGATGACTCAACACAGCTAGAGCCTCCACATTTCCATTAACTCGAGCATAAGCATCTAAATTAACTAATTTTTCGAGGTTTGGCTCCAGCTTGGGACTTCAATTCACTGGTCTGCACAGAGCACCTCCAGCTGGAAGGTGAGCTCCGCAAGATGCAAGATGTAGAATTTGCCTCATTTAAGGCTGAGTGAGCTGCTGCTTTTGAAAGTACTCTACGCTTTGAAAGCTTTACTGCTGCTAAGAAAGTCATCACCTTGTCCATGAATTCCTCCCCCATAGGAGAGAACTGGCTCGTTTGCTTTCTAGGCAGAGAGAGGTTTGCGCTGCTCAGGTTTACCAGAAGTCCAAAAAATTCAGTCTGTGTTCAGGGTCCTGAACCTGCAGGAACTGTCACCTTCCATTCAAACAGGAAAATTAGGAAATGAAGGTGGGAAAACGTGACCCAAAGGCACCCAATCTAGGAGGGTAAGAATCCTGAAGTAGATTTTTTTTTATATACCACCTGAAAACTTAGGCTTTTTAATAGCTGGGGCCTTCCAGTCAGTGGGGGTAACTCATTTAGCATCAGATGAGAGGCTCCCCTGAAGCTGAAGGTGCCAAAACAGGTCTATGAGGCACAGAAATGCCCTTCAAGAAGTTCTGGTCCTGGAAATACTTTCCTGGGCACTTCCAAGGGCACATTGCAGGAGCTACGGTGGTTGCAGGAAGCTATCGCTTCTGTCACCCTTAAAACCTCACGAATCTTTCCCTTCGGAAAGCCACGGGGAGCAGACTTGGTTCTTGCAGAGTGCCTGGAGCGTGCCGGAGGCTTGGCAGCCGATAAAAAGCCTTTAACCTAAAATTAGCTGTGGAGCAGCAGGCAGGGGAGCGGGCAGGGGGAAGCAGGTCAGACCGTGAATGCGGTGGATGCTCAGGCTGCTCACCCGGGTCTCCGGTAACATCGTTTGTGGTTCTTCTCCGTTCTTGGGACTTCTAGTGCTGGTTGATCTTTCTGACAGCTAATCCCAGCCCAGAAGCTCACCTGCTCTCTTAGCATCACCTGCCCTCTCTCCTCAAGCTTGGCTTGGTTGCAGGATCACTAATTTAGTAAGTGGTAGGTTTGCCAAGAGGTCTCTTTTGCTTCCCACATACAAGCAGCTCAGGTCAGGGTGTCCTCTACAGGTTCATTTTGCTCCTATGGACTGAGCCACGCTTGCAGGGACCAGTGTAAAAGCCTCTCAGCTGCTGGGGTTTCAGATGAGCACACTGAGCTTCTGGGCATTTACAGCCAAGGCTCTGCAAGAGGATGGGAGCCTGATCCAGCCTCAGAGGGGTGTTCTAAGGTCTTGGTGTCCTTAGACACCTAGTGACAAGGAGCCAAGTAATGCCTTAGCAAGGTAAAATTTTTTCAAAGTGGAGGGATGTGTCCTTGTCCTTGGCCGAGTTATGTCCGAATGGCTTCCACGAAGGCTGAATCCCCAGCTCCTGAGCGATGCCATGTGCAAGGAGGTCAGAGCTAAAAGAATCACTGATCTGTCACTGCCTCCGGGCAGGGATCGGGCATTTATTATCCCGCGTGGTGCACCTGTAGGGAACACGTGTCCTGCGCTCTCAGCAGACAAAGCAGCATGGGCAGGGAGGGCAGTGGTGATTTATGTCACACTGCCAACGTGCTGAGCCAGCACTGGAGCCTGCTGCACCCCGTCCCTTCCCAGGGCGGAGAACTGCCTCCCAAGCAAATTCACACGTGTGCTCTATATGCAGCGTGTGGGAGACAACATCCCGCTCTTCAGCGAAGCGGTGTAGGTCAGAGAGCTGCTTTGCTGCGGCACCTCCATCCCTTTGACCTCCTCCAGCAGGGGAGAGGACAAAGTCCAGGACTATTTCTAGGGTCCTGCAAAACAACATTGGTGTGTTTAATCCATCAGATGTTCGCTTGCAGGGACTTGTGCTTGCTTGGCTTTGCTTCAGCTCTTGCCTCGAAGAGCTGGGATTTCCCAGAGGTTCCCCTTTCTCCTCCCTAGTTTGGGCAGAGCAAACAGGGGAGCTGCCACCAGCCTGGGTGGGAGGGTGCAGGGGTACTCAGGAGGTGCTGGCTGATGGGGACTGGCTCTCAGGAGGCATAAAGAGAGCCATGAAGGAGGAGGAGGAGGAGGGCTGACGAAACAGCAGAAGGTGCTGGGAAGGAGGGAAGAAATGACAGCAGCAAACTGGCAAGGCTGGAAGAGCAGATCACAGGCAGATGGGAGCCTTTTGAAAATTGGGCGAAAAGAAACTGGAGTCCAAAAGGCCAACCGCTCCACCATGAGAGGGCCGTGGACCAGCATCACCCAGTTCAACTTCCTCCACTGCATCTGCTGGAGAGTCAGCGGCAGTTTGGGAACTCAGACCCTTTTCCAGTGTTTTTCAGTCTTACGAGCAATCTGCTTGGGCAAACCAGGGACTCCTCTGTGCTTCCGTTTACCGTATTGCAAAATAAGCTTAAAGCTCAGCTTGCAAAGGATGTTATAGAGGCAACACAGAGTGTATCAATGCTGTTAACAGGTGAATTACAGAGCAAGGATCCCAATGCGATGTGTGCGCAGGAACTTCACAGGGTCTCTCGCCGCAAACCCAAGCACCCAGCTTCAAGCCCAGGGGAAGAGTCGTGACGAGTCTCAGAAAATGGGTATCCCTGAGAAAATGCTGTTTGTGCCTGGCTGGGGGGGGTTTGGGAGGCACCGTGATGCTGCTGGGTGTGGAGCTGTGTCCCAGGGCTGTCACCCCGGCCAGGACAGCGTGGGGACAGTCACTGCACAGTCTGTAGATGCCATCTAGGGGACACATGCAAGACCTCACTCCACGGCCTTCTCCTTTGCAAAATAAATCCCAGAAGGATCAAAACAGAATCATAGAATGCTCTGGGTTGGAAGGGACCTTTAAAGGTCATCTAGGTCCAACCCCCCTGCAATGAGCAGGCACATAAATAGGCGGGCCCAGAAATAACACCAGTTTTCACACAGGAGCTCAGCTGGCAGACAAGAGCTGGCTGCTGGTCCATAAGTCTTTTGCTGGATTTTCTGTGTTTCAGGCTATACCTGCCTTTGAGTAGGTTCCATCTGGACTTGGGTTTTACCGTGGCTGCTGGGAAAGGCACTGGCTGCCATGATGGGGCTGTCCTGCCACGTTTGGGTGGCAAAGGAGTACAGAGAGACAGAGGAGTAGAATCATAGAATCATTCAGGTTGGAAAAGTCCTCTAAGGTCATCAAGTCCAGCCGTCACCCCAACACCACCATGCCTACTAAACCATGTCCCGAAGTGCCACATCTACACATTTTTTGAACACCTCCAGGGATGGGGACTCCACCACTGCCATGGGCAGCCTGGTCCAATGCCTGACCACTCTTTCAGTAAAGAAATTTTTCCTAATATCCAATCTAAACCTCCTCGACTCAACATGAGACCATTTCATCTCGTTCTATCGCTAGTTAGTTGGGAGAAGAGACCAACACCCCCCTCACTACACCCTCCTGTCAGGCAGTTGTAGAGAGTGATAAGGTCTCCCCTCAGCCTCCTCTTCTCCAGACTAAACAGCCCCAGCTCCCTCAGTCGCTCCTCGTAAGACTTGTTCTCCAGACCCCTCATCAGCCCCATTTCCCTTCTCTGGCCATGCTCCAGCACCTCAAAGTCCTTCTTGTAGTGAGGGGCCCAAAACCAAACAGAGTATTGGAGGTGCAGCCTCACCAGGGCCGAGTACAGGGGCACGATCATCTCCCTACTCCTGCTGGTCACACTATTCCTGATCCAAGCCAGGATGCCATTGGCCTTCTTGGTCACCTGGGCACACTGCTGGCTCATGGTCAGCCAGCTGTCGACCAACACCCCATCTTCCCAGCCACTCCTCCCCAAGCCTGGAGCATTGCATGGGGTTGTTGTGATCCAAGTGCAGGACCCGGCATTTGGCTCTGTTGAGCCTCATACCATTGGCCTCAGCCCATTGATCCAGTCTGTCCAGATCCCGCTGCAGAGCCTTCCTTCCCTTGAGCAGATCGACACTCCCACTCAACTTTGTGTCATCTGCAAACTTACTGAGGGAGCACTCAACCCCCTCATCCAGATCGTTGATAAAGATGTTAAAAAAGACTGGACCCAAAATGGAGCCCTGGGGAACTCCACTCGTGACCTTCTGTGAAGGTAAATAACTTTCTGGCTGCTGAGACACGACACTTTTTTTAGCAAGGGATGAAGAAAAACATGCAGGAATACAAGTAATGCACACAGCCATTATGTTTATGCTGCAATGAGATATCGTTGATACAATCCTGTCTAACCTGAAGCAATCCAGGACCTTTGTCAAATTTCACAAGCTCAGGGGTTTGCAGAGGCAAATTGCTTCTTAGTTACAGACACCAGAGAGTGAAGGTTTGTTCTCAGAGCAGAGGTCCACCACCGCAAATCAAAAATCTCCGGTTTGACCTCTGCCAGGGCCTTCCAGTGCCCAGAAAAACTTTAATATTTTTCAAACCCTACTTGGGTTTTAAGCATTGCCTGGACTAGAGATATCCTGATGACCTGTGGTTTTTCTTCCAGTCTTCAATATGGATCTTTTTCCCTGTTCTCACTCTGTTCATCATTTAGCATGCTCAGTTAGTGGGGGACCAGAAGCACCTGGTGGGGAGAAGGAGCCTGTGCATCTTGTTTGAGATAAGCCCTCTTTCTCTGTGATTCCATCAGATCCTGGTGTTGCTCTTGTTCCTTCAAGCTTCTTTTATTTCATGTGAATCTCTGCAAGAACTTCACTGTACCTTAGCTCTAACATGAGCTTTATAGGGCTGCAGCTTCCATCAGGGGTCAGGAAGGGAAACCCTGCTGGTGCAGACCAGGGTTTGGCTGTGGGATGCTGGGACTATGGCAATGGCTCGGCCAGATTTCCAGCCCTGAATCTGGTGCCTGGAAGCTGAAATCATCCCGTTTCCTGATAGCAAGATGAGCCCCGAGCCTGGATCTCCTCATTGCCATGCCCAGTGGCTGCTTTGCTGTGTTTATGCTGCTGTGATGAAGGTGCTTGGGGAGCCTGAGCTGCAAAAGTAATAGTCGAGCAACGAGCTTGTGTGATTAACCTCGTTATTCCAGCCAAAGGAGACCTGGATCAGCCCCCAGCCAGCTTAATGGCTGCTCTGCGGATATTACCCAGCCAATACATCTTCCATGTAATCACCGAGCTGTAAGGATGAGACGGACTGATCTATGGATGTTTGCCTGCCATTTCGCCAGCCCTGTAATGGTGACTGGGATTATTTAACACAAAATGATTCAGAGGCTGGGAAATGCCGTTCAGTGGGAAATGTCGATCACAATGGTTTCATCGGGGAAGAGGCCTAAGGGCATCCCGGTACTGAGCTTGAAGGATTTTTTTTAAGGCACTGAAATATTTTGTAAAGCAAAATTACATCTTTCACCTTTGTCCCTTCTGTTCCTTTTGTTTTAAATTTATATTGCTTGAAGGGGGAAGGTCATTATCTGTCACCATGGAGGTCTCCACACTGGGGCCAGTCACCTTAAGATCCCTTCTTTCCACCCAAACAAGAAATCTGCGTTAGGTCAGATGAATCAAGCTCTCAGCAAGGCAAAGCTAGAAAAGGGAAGAAAGGAATCAGATACAGGGGAAGAAAATCAGCTCAAGGAATACATCAAAAGCATCGAGTGAAGGACCGGCCAGGGTGTGTGAAAGCTCTGCAAAGTCTGCCAGAGCTGTTCACTGAGCCTTGTACAACACATACAAAAACTTCCTAAAATCTTTCTGGAAAATGAAATGTAGTTGAGCTGATGGAAGGAATTATCCAGAGATACCCTGCTAATATGTTGTGACAAGTTCCTTGCTGCAATGCATTAGGTCTCCTCTTAAATGCAGCAGCACACAGTAAGTGTGAACGAGAGCTAGAGAGAGGTTCCCTGTGCTCAGCCGTGACACCGAGACATCTCAGAGAGCAGAAAAGAGACAGCCAGAGTCACTGGCACTGACCCATGGCAGGAGATAGCCTGGCTGTGTCAGTAAATGCTTTGGATCATCATTTGTTCTGAAAATGGGAGGTGGGTGTGGGTGGGGATGGTGGGTTTCTGGCTTTGATGCTTCACGAATATTGGAGGTGAAGGAAACCAGCCAGGCAGGATCAAACCCTGGTCATGCAAATGCTGGTTATCTACAGCACATCATTGGGCTCTTTGGTATAACCTGGAAGCTGATAAATCTTAGTTAGATCCTACCAGCAAAAAGTTGGTCCTAAAAGAGTAATTAGATCTCTCTCTCTCTCTCTCTGTAGGTGTCTCAGTATGCACAAACTTTTTTCCCCAGCTCCACTATTTCAATAACAGCTTTTCCCTGGAGATTGAAGAGTTGGTATCAGCAGGAGAAAAAAGGCTCTCACATTGCACAGCGTGATGTGTGAACTGGAAAAAAAGCAAGCTTTTTTTCCATTATGATTTGCAGAGGTTTTCTATTTGTGTTTGTGAGGATTTGAAGGAGCACAGTGTGTTCACAAGGAAGATGCCTTGCCACCAGCGGGTCATTGCAGACAACAGACCAAGGAGGGAATATCCTTCATCCACCTGGACTGGCTTGATTCAGACGAAAGGAAGACATTGGCAATGACTCAGAGGGCCCAAGGAACGACTGAATGCAGCTCTACTCATGACAGAGATGATCTGCAAGGCAGAATCCAACCCAGCTCTTGAAAGCAGAGATGGACAAGGCTGAGTTTGTCCCCTTCCACGCCCCCAGCAGTGCTGCTGGTGGAGGGAGTGAGGACGGGACAGGCGCCCAATGCCACATCTAAAGCCACAGCTGGCATTTCAAAGGACTGGACCCTACTTTTGCCCTGCATGCAGTGGGCGTTGCATGCTCTCCCTGCAAACCAGCACAGATCACTGGATGCCAAAAGTTCCCCCAGCGGTGATGGGACAGTATGAGGCTGAGCTCCATCATCGAGTGGGGCTGGGATGGAGGGACAATTCCAGGCAGCTGCAGCTGCCTTGCAAACCGTGCAGAGACCTGTTCGTCTCAGCCAGGCTGACAGCACAGCAGACGCTGCAGAGGGAATGGCTGGAGGCAAAGAAGATATCTGAAGGATCAGAAGGAAAATACTGAGCGGTGCCAGTCGGGCAGGCAAAGCGCCTGGGTCCAGCGACAGCGCCTGGGGGAGGCAGATCTGTGGAGGAGAGCCCTGCCTGCCTGCAGCATGGGACCAGCTGTGATAACTGCTCTGCTCCACAGGGAAATGCCTGGGGGGACCTTTGCTGGATTAGAAAGCGGAGCATTTCTGCACCTAATTGACTTGACATACGCACACCATGCTGGAGGACATGAGATAGTCCCAGCAGTAGGCTAAGCAAGTGCCATTGCTCTTGCCCTGGCTGCGGAGTCTGCCCCAGACCGCGCTGTGGGCAGCATTTCCAGCCAAGTAATTTCCAATGTCCATATAAGCATGACCAGTCAGTTCACACATGCTTTCTCTCCAATGCTTTCCTTTAGCTTCTCGAAAAGGATGTGTGGGTTAGCTTGGTGACAGAGCTAACCAATTCCTTCAAGCGTGTGGGGAGAGCAGCAGGGTCCCGGTTGCTGCACCCCACTGGCACCACCACCCCACAGACCGCTCAAACATCACTGCTCTGATTTAAAATGCTCTTTGCTAAAAAGACGGGGAGCTTGTGGAAGCCGATGGAGCAGGTTCATAACCCAGCTCTCATTACAAGAGGAGTGGAAAGCTTTGTTTTCATACGTAGCAGAACCCCACAAACCCACATGTTAGGATTTATTCCTACTCAAGTCCTCTTCCAGCACCAGCCTGCTCACTTCTGGACTGGTAAAACACTCAGCTGCTGAATAAGGAAGTCACTGCGGTAAGAATTTGGCTGAAAGCATTAAGCTAGAGGAATCAAAGAGGAATTTAAGTTGGAAACGATTTCCAGTTTAAGTTGGAAGGGATGTTCTGGGCCATGTTTCATCTTGACCTAGGGCTGGATGCTGAGACAAGACAAAGAATGTCCTTAGGAGAGCTCACAGCTCTCCAGTAAGGATGGTGTCTGGGTACACCAGTGCCATCTCCTCCTCAGCTCAGGCGCAGGCGGGTGTGGGTTCACCAGCTTCATGCACATTGTGCCAGTGGGGACCCGAGCAAGGAGAGTGACCCCAGTGCCCCCTGCGAAAGGGTTACCCTGCCTATAACTGCCTGGAGACCACCAGGTTGTCTTCTCCATACAGAAGGTCAATGCTTCTCCTGCCACCCTTAATTCTCTTTTTCTCATTTTCTTTTTCTTTTTCTTTTTCTTTTTCTTTTTCTTTTTCTTTTTCTTTTTCTTTTTCTTTTTCTTTTTCTTTTTCTTTTTCTTTTTCTTTTTCTTTTTCTTTTATTATTTTTCTTTTTTCTTTTTCTTTTTCTTTTTTCTTTTCTTCTCCTTTTTCTTCTTCCTTTTTTTCTTCTTTTTCTTATTTTCTTTTTTCTTTTTCATTTTATTTTTACAGCATAGCTCATCTTCAAAATTTATAGATACGGTATGTAGAAACAATTTGTATCTTCAACCTTCTATTTTTTATAGCAGCCTAGTCATCTGCTATTCACAATTCACAAAGATTTAATCTCATTGCCTCCTGACAACTTCCATTTTCACTTGAGCAGATACTGAGCTCCGGTGAGGCTCACACTTCAGCTTAAGGTACATTTCTGAAAAGCTCTTTCAATTGGAGGCAAATGCCTGGTGTTACTGCAATTTGAAAAGTATTTGTATATGAAATAAAAACGCCTTATTTGAGGGAGAAGTGCCAAAGGGCTGCAACTGGTTAGGGCCAAGTCCTGAAAGCTGGAAGCAGGTGTAGTGGAGCGGAGGAAGAAGGAAAAAGGTGTGTTTGGGATGGGGAATAGCAAGAAAGTGAACAAGAAGGGTGAAAAAGAGACAGCTACAGGAGCGAGACAGAAAGCAGTGTGCTGCAATGCCTCTCTTCCCCTCAATGCCTTGCAAGAGAAATGCAAATCTGTCTCTTTTACAGGAGGGAAGAGAGAAAAATTATAAGCTTGTCCTCCTAGCCATCACCTCTAGAGAGCCTAGGGTGTTTTTGGAGAGTCGCAAGGCTCTAATGCTCTGCTGGTGTGCAATAAAATAGCCAGTAAACTCTTCAAAAACTCATCTTTTTGCAGCAGGGGGGATCCAGCCAGGGTGCAGCCCACACTCCCCTGCCCCCGTGCAGTGGAGAAGGGTAAAGGTGGTGTTCTACCTGCAAAGCCTGTTGGGTTCAGCTAGCCCATAAGCACATAGCCTGGAGCCATCTGAGCTTGCCTCCAGCCCTGGAGATTTAGTTTTTACCATTTTCCTTGCACTGACTGCAAACTTAGGGCTTCCCATTTATTATTCTTTTAAACAGCATCTTCCAAATCAGAGTCAATTGCAATAAGTTGAAAATGAACTGAAATGAAAATAACCCTGGATGTGACATTCCTTGGAAGCTGCCTGAGCCTGTGCCCCTACAAAGCCACCAGCCTTAATTTTCTCTTTGGAGGGAGGCTCTGATCTCCCATGGTCTAATGACTGTGTGTACAGCTAATTGCTGCTTTTGTCTTCTCCACATTTCATGTTCGTTTCCAAAGCGAACTAGGTTTCTAGAGTACACAGGAGCAGCTGCAAAATTGAAAGTGCTAGAGTCAAAGCCACACTGGGCTAAACATAGGAATTAATTATAAAATTCACACGTATATGTATGTGCATGTGTTAGACCTATGATAGAGGAGGAGGGTATTGCAGAGTGAGATCCATCACCTGAAAGTTTTTCTGACCACTAAAAAGAGTAGGCTTTGAGCGTACTCAGCGAAGGTAGTTGAGCTGCACAGCGAAGTCAAGAAAAGAAATGACATCTTGTTGCCATTGGCCATGGCCTCGTGTCCTCTGGTCTTCTCCAGACTATCTTCAATTCTCCCAGTTTTGAGGGTAGTTCCCAGGCTGGTTTATCCCCCTCAATTCTCCATCCTTTATCTGCCCTCACTCACCGTGTACCTCCCTCCTGCTTCCAGCTCCCTGGGCTTCCAGCTCTGGCTGCCATGGAGCTGTGCAGATGCCTAACACTTCTTTCTTTGCTTGACTCTCGCAGCTTGTGTTGACTGCACGAAGGCTTGCAGATGTCATTTGCGGGATAGATAAACACCCATTATATGGTCTAGCCAGAGCCTTTGTAGTGAGGCTACAGCCTCAGTGAAATCAATACAATTTTCTGCAGCTTTCCATGCTGAGTGCCAGTCAAATACAGGAATTTTCTTCCTTCTGATTCCTCCAAAGTGTCAGACTGAAGTCAGAACTGTAGCTCCTTCCCCTGGGAATCTATTAACTCCTCATGTTATGAGCAATGTTCCTACTTTCTCAATATGCCATATGTGCATGGGGGGGAGATAATACCAGCACAAAGGCTTTGTTAATGCAACAGAAACATACTGGATCTTCTCCTTCTGAAAGTGCTCTCTGTGTGTGTGTGTGTGTGTGTGTGTGTGTGTGTGTGTGTGTGTGTTGTGTGTGTAAGAGCAGGAGTGCATGAGGGTGATCGAAGAGCGACGGGAAAAGAAGCTGTAAGTTTTACCAGAGAGATTGTAATTGAAATTAAATGGCATTTGATGTACCATGATTAGCAATTCCAGAGTGAATGTGAGACAGGCAAAGTATTAAACTGTATTAAACAGTATTAAAGTCATTTGGAAGCATCATTCCTTGCCATTGGCACAGACTTGCCCGACCAAGGAAATATGTGCTCTGAAGACATCATTCATGGGCCAAAAAGCTACGCAGATGGAAAATGCTTTGCTCTTTTCTATGATGTAAGACCGTCTTTTGCTGTGGGTGTGGAGCTTTGCCTGAACTGAAAGCCTCAATCTGTCTGCTGGTGGGTCAAGACCTACCGAAAGGGTCACAAAAAGCAATAGTGGAGGATTTTGAAAGAGATTTTGAAATACTGGGTTAGCAAGAAGTTTAGTCATAGGTACAGATACAGCTTAAGCCCTAAGTGTAGAAGTTTCTCTCCCCATAGATGGGTCTGCTGCAGCAGGCTGAAAAGCCCTCTGTGACAGCTGCCCAGGAGAGGGAGGAATCTCCTGAGCAGGTTGCATGGTACTAAAGGTACCATCACATACCAGCAGGTGTGGTTGGACTCCAGACCTCCAAAACAGGCTTGCTGGGGGCTTCAGCCAGCCCTGACAGTCCTCAGTGTCCTACTGTGTCCAGTTGCCACCTTCTAAATGGCTGAAATGCAAGTGGAGATGCAGAAGAGACCAACCTGGGTGTCCACTGCCGCAGTTTAGCAGAGGCTCTCCTGTTCAGCTGTGCAGTCCCTGCAAGTCCCCTGAGCTGTCTCTGCTGGCCCATTTGGTCATGATGCCAGGGTTATTTTCCATGGTGGCAGTGCCTAATCAAGCAGCTCCTGCCTCCTCCTCACCCCATTCCTCACTCCCAGTCTCATATGAGGCTCTTGGTTGTGTTGGAGGTGCAATTTCTGGGTCTGCTTAGTCAAGCAGACGGGGGAACCAACTGAAGCTTTGAGTTGCCCCCTTCTCTCATGGTCTTTCATGTCTGCCAGCACAAGTGTAGGAGATGTATCCCTAAAGGCTCTGCCTTATTGGTTTCCAGGACCAGTGACAGGTTTCACTGAAGGAAGTTGTCTGAATGCAAAGCAACAGTGTCTCTTTATTGGTTTATTATACAAATGAAGTTCCTTAGAGGCCAAAGGGTTTCTACTGCACTGAACCTGGAGTAATGCAACACTGAAACAATCATTCTGAATCCTGAGAGAAAGAATCCTTAAATAATTCAGTTAGGGAGAAAAACGGTTCCAGGATGTTTATGAGATGGATGAAGGGATTTTAATTAGTCGGCAAGATTTCATTTAAACTGCACGGCACTCTGGAAGGGGGTATATTAGCTCCTTTGTGAAGTTTTATGCTGTTTCTAGCATGAATTTGATGCACTTGCTTTCACTGCAGGAGCAGCATGCATCTTTTTTTAACCATGTTAGGAGTCCTCAGGACTAGGAGAAGCTGTCGGGTGGTGCCTGGTGGGCAGCAGGCAGTGCTGGGGAAGCGATGTGTGGAGCGAAGCAATTTTTCTCCTTGAAAAGGCAGGAGGCTGGTGCTGTCTGGCAGCTCTCCTGGGTAGAGGCTGCAGGAATTTCTCTCTCATCGTAGATGCCACTTCCAAAGAGGTGGAGGGAAATACCCTCGGGAGCAGCAAAGAACACAGCTGCAGTAGCTGCAATGAGCTAAATCAGCATTAGAGACAGCCCTGGCCAAGGAGGGCTTCAATTTCCAGGTATTTCAAACCTGGCCCACTTTTACTTTGCATTCATGGATGAAAAAGATGAAGTTGTACCTGAGTCACACCATCCACCAGTGCCTGTGACGGTGTGTTCCTCTGCTGCCTTTGGGCCTGCAGACACCCCCTGTTCTGCGCTGTGAGTCATCCCCCCCAGTGCCATTTACTCAGCACTTTCTCCCACTCAGGCTGAGTCACTCACAGCCGCCCGACTGTGGTGTATTCCCCACCAGGATGGCATTCGCTCAGCAGGATTTAACCTGGCGTGTGTATTATTTAGTATAAATGTGGGAAGAACCCCATGTTTCTGAGACGAGGGAGCTAAAGGCAGGAGCTGGACTCCTTCTGCTCTCTGCAGAATTTTTGAAGTAGGTGCACACATCTACATCCAGTTCCCCATATCTGGACCACTGCAGCACAAGTTCGTGCCCTAATATGACATTTCTGCTTGCCTGGAGGAAAAAAACCCACAAATTTTTGTGTTTAAATTTTCTTCCATTTTCTACAGAAAGGCTAAATTTAGATAAAGTGTGTGTATTGTGGACCTGCCTTTCTGCTGGACAAGCTCCAGCTCCAGCCTGCCCTAGCCACAGGCTCGTTCTCACAGCTGAGCACACGCTTTGCAGCCCCACTGGAGCCTGTTGCATGTAGGTGGGACTGCAAAGTCACTATTCGGTTTTCACATCACTAAGCTCTTGAGCCTGATCGTTCCTGCTGGTCACAGCCTGTTTGCTAGAAAGTTATCCCACTTTGATCTGGAAACAACAAAGGGATGGCTAGTGCCTTGTTGCATGGATTAGTCATGCTTACTGTGGAAAAAAAAACTTGTGCCTCATTTTCAATGCAAAGCTGCCCTGGTTCAGATCCTCACTACTGATTCCTTCTCCTCTACATTCAAGAGCACTTGAGTACCTTGTATTTTCTCTGTGAGGAAACACTTATTCGCTGTGATCAAATCGCCTTCTTTTATTTTTTTTTAATTTTTGATCAGCTAACCAGACTGAGCTCCCACAGTATGGCATTTTCTCTAGGTCTCAAATCATGCCTGGTCCCTGCTCTCAGTCCCTTCTGATTTTTCACCCGCTCTTTAAGAGCAGCACCTGAGCTGTCCATGTAGGCAGAGCCAGGGAAGCACATATTTATTAGTTGGGCACTTCTATCTCCAACACAGATACATATTACCTCCAGCCCACTCAGCATGGGTGGTGTTTGGTGCTTATGTAGCCTGGTTCATTTTCCGAGCTGTCAAATTCCAGGATACAGATCCCCATAGGTAAGCCTGGCTTGTCCTTTGACGCAGAGTTGTGTTTCTGGGTAGAGATGAAGGCAAGGAAGAGATATAAACAGATGGATTAGAACAGGCTTATTGTATGGGAGACTTGTAATCACCGGCCTGTCTTCTCTTCTTTAGCACTCACCAGTTTATCAAGCTTAGCACATGACTTTATTGCATGTGATTTTCTATCTGCTTCAATGGTGCTGATGAAACGGTCAGGAAGCATTCAGCTGCAGTTCCACAGCACGTCCCCAGAGACATCGCACCCAAAGGTGTTTTCTTCCTGGCAGCTCTTTATTCATCTGCTTCATTAGCACTGGCAAGGCAGGCTTTGTAGGGATAGGTAATATCTCTCCTCAGTCCAGCTGGGCAGACAAAGTAATTTTGGGGCTCAGTACCGATCTTTTAACCTGTACTAAGCCAAAGGCCTTTCAGAAATCAAAATCTACCGTATCAGAGCAGTAGGTTTTATCAACCAGAAGTATGAGACTGAAAATCCACTTGACCGGAGACAGCCTCAATCAATTAATGGCAAGACATTCCCAGCCTTTAGTTACCAATTAACTGAATCCCATGATCAACTTTCTTATTATTTTGCCCTTGACTGGCACCTGTTTAGCAAATGTGTTGTGGTCTAGGACATCCTCCTTGTCTTTTCTGCACAATGCTCCATCAACTTCTCCAATTTCCCCCACAAGAAGGATTTCTCACACATTAGCAATTAATGTCAGTGTGCTGGAGAATTCTCTGACCAACTTGTTGCAGACACCTGAATAAAAGTTATCCCAGATTATCAATTTGAGATTATATAAATAGAACTCTGTTCCTATCAGGTGTTGCTTAACAACCTCCTTAATTACTAATGGATTGAAAAGTATTTTATTTCTCTCATGGCATACAAGCATATTTTTTCCGCTCCTTTGTAAATATGAAACATAAATATTATTGGAGATCTTTTCAAGACTGCCAGTATCTGTTCCTTGGAGATATACAGAAGAATGAAACCTCATCAAAGGACGAGTCTGGAAATAACCCAATTAATGTTCTTATGGGAAAAAAATGACCAGTGTTTTTGTGTGAGAGAAAGCTGTTTCTTAAAAGACTTTAAAAGAAAAAACAAAGACAACCTCTGACTCTTGTTCTGGAAAAAATACAATTACACAGAGCACATTAAGGCCCCAAGTGATCATTTATAGCACAGGATGTGAGAAACCAAAGCCTCCAGGAAAAGCTAGATGAAAAGGAAGAAGGAAACAGAAGCGATGGAGTAACTATCCCACTATTCACTCGTTTCTGTCAGGGGGCATCACACACCTCAGATACCTACCAGCTGCCCTCCCCCACCAGCAAGCAGCTGAAATGGTGGAAGGGGTGAGCATTCCTCATACACAAGGCTGCCAAAATAATTCCCGTGCCCTGGACAGTGAGGCTTGCTTCATCCCTGAAACACCTTTCAGCAGAAAAGTTGTTTGAAACATGAATCTGAGTTTCCACAGACACCTCAGAGGTTTCCTCCCTGCCTCCACTGCTGACTAAAGTCAGATTTAAGGGCTAAGGGTGTGAGTACAGCTGCGCTTCTAGTGCTCCTGGACACCTCGGTGTCTCTCGGCAGAAGTGCTTTGCTGAGCGACAGCAGAGCTGTGTGAATAGGAACTCGGACTCCTGTGCTGCAGTGGATATGCAGCTGATTTACTGGAAAAAACTTATTCTCTTCTCTTTCTATTGATGGGGTCTTCATGGTCAACAAAACAGAAACTTACAGGAGAAAGTACAAACACAGCCCTCCTACCTTGCCCTTCTACCACCTTTCTCTCCCCTCCACCCCTTTGGTGACATCCCATCCCCATGTCCTCTCTGGCAAAGGCTCACCCTCCTCACCCTCCCTGCCTCTCCATCCTGAGCCAACACTTCTGTAGCAAGTACTTGCCTAGAAGCTCAGTTCAAAGAAGGAGGGATGAAGGATTTGCAAAGCAGGGTGGGAGACAGTGAAGAGCAGATGTCCTTTCGCAGAGCAGGGGTTCAGATACATTTAGTGAGGGTGGGGGGTGAGTGCTGTCCGAGCTGTCAGGGAGGGAGTAGGGCAGATACTGTGCCCCTTCGTAGTAACAAATACACACACGGACGTAGGAATAAACCAGTTCCAAAATAAAATGGAATTTTCCCCACAGAAGTGCATTGTGACATTTAGGGGCAGGATGGCCCAGGTGCCCCCGTCCAGCTCTGCAAGTTCAGACTGATTTCCAGATTTCAGGGAAAAATTACTTTCCTCTTCCTGTCAATGACCTGCAAATGTAGTTACGGGAAGCACAGTGCTCTTTAGGAACCGGGGATGATGGGTGCAGGCATGCCTTAACCCTGCTTGGGAGCCCCAAGCCTCAGGTTTCTCTCTGCCATTGCTGTCTTTCTTGTAAGGTTGCTCTGACATCTCAGACTGCAGCACTGAGAACAGACAATAAAATGAAATCTGTGTTGTTTCCATTCATGAATCTCGATGGTCCCATCAAAACCCAGTTGGGGATGGTGGTGGAGATTCAGTACAGTTTGAAGCAGGAGGGGTTATAATTTGTGCTTCCAGTTAGGTTTGAAATCTTTAGTTTTCCCAGCTTGGAAAATCAAGAAGCAGCTTGAAAAGACACCCAGAGATTATTATCTTTTCTAAAATATTGTGACTTGAATCAGTCACCTCATCTTGATGAAGAGGGTGGAGAGGGGAAGGATGAATCCTGATTTCTCATTCTGGTGGGGGAAGGGCCCTCCTGAGTTTAAGAAAACCAAAACGAGACAAGAAGGAGGTTGCATCTTCGCAAGATGCCAAGCTCAACCAATCTCCATGTGAACTGCGTCCGTACATAATCCTCATTACATATTCCACAAACAACTTCCACTCAGCTTCCAGACAGCCGCCCACCAGCCATTGAGCATGATGATGTTCCTCGCATGACAACCACAAAGTTTGGCAGCTCAGAAGCCATGGAGCACAAAGCAAGAAGGCAACCATCCCTTCTGCCATCACCTTCCCCCTGTGGCCTCAGCCAAGGAACAGCTGAACACAAGGCCAGAGGATCGCTGGAGAATGGGCACACATGCCTGGAGCCAGGCCAACAGGGTGTTTTCCCATGCCATATTTTGAGATTGGGAGGGTGTCAATTTTAGAATTAGAGTATCTGGCAGAAAATGGATGTCTTTCAGCACAACCTCTGATTGTTTTGGGTCAGGAATACTTCCTTGGTGCCACATGGCTTCAGTGGAGGCTGCCTAAAATAGACACATTGAGTTCAGTTGCCCGAACGTGGGTAGCTATGGCTGTTCGAGATGCTGCAAGCTTCTGAGAGGTCCCTGGGGCTGGAAAACACGATGTAGGACCGGTGGAAATATTACATCCTTCTAAAGAGACAGCCAAAGGCTGAGGAGTACCTTGTTGCATCTCACATGGAGGTAGATATCTCCATCTCAGCAACCACAACAAGTCCGCATGGCTGGTGAGCCACTCTTGCTCCGTTCACCGCCTTTCTGCACCTGAAGCTTAGACACCAACCCACGTGCTGACACACATGCAGGCACCTCGCGCCAGCTGCAAGCATTGAACCTGCGATGAACATACCCTCTGAAGCAGGCTGCCAGAAAAAAAAAAATCACCAGGAGTTTATAGGAGAAACGAATGGACAAAATCCCTTGGCTTACGTTTGGCAGCCAAGACAAGGAGGATGACTCAGCCCTCCTGGCTTTCAAGTGCCTGAATTTGTGACATGAGCAAACGCAGCAAAACATGATGGGATGCAGGTCCTGTTCCTGTGTGCACTTCTCCTATTTATTCCAGTACACGGAGGCAGCACGTTGCAGAGCTGCTGAAAGTTGTGCTGCTGAATGTGCCGTGAAAACAAGTGTGGGTTTTGCAGTGGAATAAATAGTACTTCAACAGCGGTTTCTCATCAGTGCTGTCACGGGTCTTTGCTGACCTAATCGGGGTGGGGGACACTTCCCTCCGTGCATGTATTGTTTGAGCTGTGGCAGTGGTGGTGGTCTGGCAGCTGAGGCAGGTGCCAGAAATCATGCAAATGAGCAAGATGCAAATGAGAATAATGTTGTTTTTGTAGAACTGCACCTGACATTGTGGTCTGGAGCAAAGGGCTGAGGTACTCTCTGCTTGGAGAACAGATAGCGCTCTTCACCTGATGAGCTCCAGACATTTGAGAATGCTACTCCCCACCGCAAGAAAACCCCTGTTGCCTCATCTCCTCCCCTAAATCAGTCATCTGCAGGTGGAAGAACCTGAGAAGACATCCTGCTTAACAAACTAACATGCCTTCTCATCAAACGTACTTGTCCTCCTAAACAAAAGCCCCACCCCACACAATGCGATGCTGCAGTCCCCATACAGAAATGCAATCCCCATACAGAAATTGCAGCCCCAATACAGAAATGCTTCTCTGTATGTATCTCTTCTTTACCATGGGAGACATCACGTTGTGGCCATGATGAGAGGTCAAAGCAAATATCGGAAGTTGATAAAAGAGACCATATTCCAAATTAGACAGACAAAGGGTGGGAAGAGGTAACTGTTTTCCTGCTTCTCATAAGGAGGAGGGGGTCAGCAAATGGGAGGACTTGTCCAACACTTTTGGCAAGTCGTTACCTCGTTATAACTATACATTCGTGAAAGGAGCCTGCTGAGCTGTGACATTTCCAGCTCCTGCTTTATGCTCCAGGGTTTTCCCTCCTCTTGGGAAATCAACAACCACAAAAAGAAACGTGTGGTTTCCAATGCCCACGGGTGTCCCTGCAAAATGAATGTGGCTTCAAAGAGAAACAAAAGGTCCTTGAGGAGACCTAGCAGGACAAAGGATGCAAAGCTTTTCAGACACAGCTGTAAGGAGCAATCAGGAACTGGGGTCGTGCTGGCCAGAAGCATAAGGATGAAACTATAAACGTTTCATGTATGGATAAATTTGCCCATATCGGGCAGCCAAGTTACAAGCGTATGCCTAGGTGGTACTCAGGATTTGCACCTGATCAAGAAGTTCAAAGAGCAGCTGCCACAAGACTGAGCTCCTGCCTACAGATCTCACCTGAACAGGGCAGGAACTCAGCAGCTATGGATTGTGGGGAGAAAAAGCTTCTTCTAGTTTCCAGGAGTTTCCTTGTCCCTAATGCTCTGCATCCCAGGAGCCTCAAACACCAAGTGAACCATGGGCTGAGACACCAGTTCACCCAGGGATGAACAAGCATGACAAGTTCGGTGAGTTGCCCTCTGGGTTGTCTCTCTGCTCCTGGTGTTATGTCCCTGAGGTTTTCAGAGGTGTCTTCATCCCTCCCCAGCAACGTCATGGACTTTCTGTTCATGTTCCTGTGAATGGAACAAATACCCTGGCTCCCTTTTGCAAAGCTGTGCAATGGTCTGAGAAATACCGGCTGTAGCTGTGCAACTAGAATAACAAGGGCACCGAGAGTGACTAATCAGCAATTAGATACTAGATTAGCAAATAACGCAACTGTAGGCTGTCAAAGGAGCAACACAGGTCTCCGAAAGATGTACACAAAGGAAAGATGCAGGTTACACTTGTGTTGTTGGATAGCTTTCACTGCCCTGCTGTTATCAGCTGATGGCAGAAGAAGGTTACACTTGCTATTTGCTACCTGACAGAAATACCCAATCGATGGATCTGCTGCTGGGTCTGGTTGTGTGTCTGGCACTCGTGGGAGTGAGCTGGGCAGTGGTGGGTTAGGGACAGAGTGATCTTCCAGTGTGAGACCAACTCATCGTATGCCCTTCCAAGGGCCATATGAACACAAGAGAGACTTCCCTTTCAAGTCAGCTCTTACAGGTCTCTAGTTTCACACTATGCCTGTGGACTTCAATACAAGTAAAGCTCAATTTGGCCACTGAATTTTGCCGAGTTTTCCACTGTTAGGGGAGAACAAATTGTTGGGTTGTCAGAACAGCAGCCTTCAGATGGAACCAGATCTGCACAGCATCTCTCCATGTCTTGGTCTGGAGCAGATTCTCAGGCTGGACATTTAGTTCAGGATGAACCAGCATTGCATCTTTGGCATTCAATATCCCTGGCTGGGAATTGCGGAAAACTTTTTGACAAAACCCAATCTCAGTTACATTTTCCCCTCGATTCTAATGCTGGTATTTTCCACTAATGGCCCCCAAATAAAAAAAAAAAAAGAGAATATTTTTAATGCTCTTGGTGACTTTCAGCACCGATCTAAGCCTGAGCAAAAGATCCGAGGAGGTGTGTCAGCTCCTGTTTATTGAGATCTGAGCAAGAGCCTTTTGTATCTTGGAGTGGGCAAAAGAAATAAAGCAAGGGCAATAAACATTTGTTCTTTGCCTTCAAAGGAACTTCCCTGTAAGCCTCACCAGTCTCCAAAAATATCTTGACATGTTATTTTCTCCTTTCTCCTATTGATTCTTGAAGCTGTCACTGTGACAGACAGTGGAAAGTGCTCTGCAAACACCCGTCTCAACAGGGAAAGCTTTCAGCTGCCTTTTAATTTTTTGTTTAATTTTTATTTTCATACTTTCACTGTCTTTTCGGTAGTAGTTCTTCAGTTCAGGAGGGGGATCATTTGTTTCAAGCCTGACTAAGTCACTGACTATATGATTTTCTCATTGTGTGTTTCATAACTTCTCCCTCATATTACTCTCGAATTAGTTTTCGATATGAGGATTAGGTGCTGAAAGCTAACAATGGGCTGGTTAAAAATTAATTGTTCTCCTTTGTGAGGAGAATAAATAAATGAATAAAGATTAGCAGCTGTGCTACTAAAACACACAAAATACTGATGTCTGTCTGAAAGCTTGCCTGGTGAGATAGATGTTTCTGTGAGCTGTTTGAGTGGTCTGTGGAGCTAATTCGTCAGATGGATTTGCTCCATACCTCTGCCTTCACACAATAAGCAGAGTGTGTTTCCTGTGCATTAGTTAGCCATCTGAAGCTGGTTGAATATATTTATGAACCTATTTTAGATGCCTAAATTTCAGTTCAGGCATCACTGGCAGACTGATTCTTGTTTATATCTTTTGGCACTGAAAAGCTGCTTGATGCCTCTAAGACCGGATGACAGATCTTACAAAGAGTCTCAGAGATGATTCAGATTTGGGATGCTTCACTTCATCCCCAGAAGAAATCTTCTCCAGAATGACAGCCTTTGGACAGGAGATGTGAGGAGCAGGGCAAAGAGGAGGGATGAAGCTGGGTGGTGAGGTTTGGCGGTATGACACGGTGCAGTTTTCTTATCCAGGGATTGCTCCTTGTGTAGGTGACCGTAGCTGCTGAATGGATCTGGATAAATTCACATGAATAGAATGAACGAATATCAGAGACGTTTTGGATGCCCTGGTTAACAGCTTGTGTGTGGACTTGATCCAATGTCTGCTACAAAATGAACTGCTTTTCATTCTGGGAATAGTTGGAGTCTCAGTTTATCAAATTAGCAGCTTTTCTCCTCTTATTAAGACACAGCAATCAAACATTTGCCACTTCTTAATCATCCCAGGTAAGAACTACAGTAGGTCCATTTAACCCATCTTCATGGTTACAAGTGATCAGGCACCATGCCTGATAGCAGGTAACATCCTAATTCAGCCTTGGCTACTGATTATTTCCCTGCCCCACTCTGAGCCCTGCTCTTCCTAGAGAAGGAACCAAAAGGCATAGAGCAATGGCATGGGTAGAGGAGATAGTCTTCAATTTTCTTTTCTATTCCCCCAAATTATTGCAGCATTGGCTTCTGTGTTGTGGAGACTGAAGGTGTCTCAAGGTGGATGTGTCAGGACTAGGAGAGCAACTGTTAGTGAGGTCTTTCCCGGCTATGAGGCACCCATGGGCATTCCTGTGGGATCTAGACTTCAAACTGAGGATTTACTCCTGCATTTCTCTTTTCACTCTCCTGCACAGTCAAGCTGAATATGCCTTACTTCTACAGGAACAATAAAGGAAAATTCTGAGGGACTGAAAAAAAATTGTAATTTTGGAAATGTCAAAATATTTTAACAGTTTTTGATTGACATGAAAGATCTCAGCATTGTCAAAAGGGGAATGTCTCTTTTGTGTTCATTGCAAGACCATGAAATGCTGTTTCACCTGTGCTCAAGTGAGTAAGAAGTATGAGATGGCAGTTACAGAATGGGTACTAACAAAGAAAAGTGGCTTATTCTGTGTGATTTGGAAATCCCATGGAGTATATGGGGAAATGCAATGAGGTGTTAAAGGTGTTGTGTAATTGTAGGAGCCCCTTTGGCTCCTGCATCTTTTTGCAAGTTGGTCAAAGTGACCTCCAAATCAGGACCTATCCAACTTGCTTTACATCCCACGATTGTGCAAGACACGCAAGTTTCAGGAATTGTGCTTCTGGCTTTTCTGAAGCTCACTGAGTATTTGCAGAGCAGACTAAAGGGCTCATCCAGGAACTAACGGCAAGATCATCTGCTGAGATTTTCTGGGTGGGTTTCTTGCAGCAGGCGCTGCCGTGGAGCTCAGAAGTGGCGGCAGCAAGACTGTAAAGAGAGCAAGATGCCCTCCCTGCTGTCTTGCTTGTCTCTGAGAGGGGCTTTGCAATGTAATAACCAATAAATTGCAGTGTACTGTCTTGGGCAGTGTGGACATGATGTCCTGGCTCCAGCCCACATGCTCAATCCTGGTCTTAGCCCAAGAGAGAGCCTTGGAGGGTCAGAGAAAGGAACCAGGAAAAATGTTGCTGCCAGCAAAAGATGCCTATTGCTTGCAAATAAAACCAGGCAGATGGCCTGCTGAATTTCAGTCCTTAATTAAAAGTACTTTATTCTCTAAGCTAATTATAGAATAATTCCTGCTGTGGGAGGGGGGTCCTTTGGCATGAAGAGGGTGGTAATGAACATCTCGGTCCGCCTCCTCATCAGCAGGCTCAGCCATTCATTCTGCTGCCTTAGGGATAAAGATACCCCTGGCAGCTAGCTCCGAAGTGGACCCTTGGAAGAGAAATGAAAGAAAGGAGAAAGAGGTCTCAGACAGCCCTGGCATGATGAAAGAGGATCCCACTGCCATGTCTGCCACAGCATGGCTAGCCCAGGGAGCTCCCACCTGAAGCTAGACCCCAAACTGGATTGTGACTATCAGTGAAAGCTCTGCTAACGCAGATACGTTTCCTCCAAGCTACATGAAACTGGTTTTGGATAACGTTTGACGTAATTAGCAGAGGTTTCAGCCAGCTCTGTGATTCTTTTCTTCAGGATTTGCAGTTTAAAGTAACTTCAGCCTCCCCATGTTGTGTAAGCCTGGAAGTACAACCTCACTGCATGTGCCTGTGCTCCTTCTGTGAGACCTTACCTGTACGCTGCTTGTGGAGAAAAGCTCAAAACACAGATAGTAACTTACATGAAAAAGGACCATTTGTGCAAGAAGTGAAAGTTTAACAGCTTAAGCAACACCAAGCCCTTGCAGACACCAGGGTCGTGGGGTGGCCATGCTGTCCCAGCAGCTCTCACCCCAGTGAAATAGCCTCTGCCAGCCCAAAGCGTCTCCTGTCTCCCAAACTCATCATTCATCACTTCGATGGCTCTGCTAAGTGGCAAATGATACAGCAGGCTTTCACCCTCCTTCCTCATCTGTCTCCTGTGACCCTTCCTAAATTGAAAGGCAGTGAGGTTCACCCTGTCCCCCCTCCCATCCTTTGCTGAACACTAATTCTCCCGGACAGCCTTCATGATTTCCCCAGCTCCTCAGGTTTATTGTGCCATCTTCAGCCTTGCCTTTCAATTAGAGAAGGAGAAAAAAATGATGCCTACAATGCTGTGCTCGACCCCTTGTGAGCGGCTCGGGCTGGCCTTGCTTTATCAGGGCAGAAGTCCATCTTATCAGTGAGTGTCGGCAGGGCTGTGTCTTTCAGACGGCTCAGGGAATGGAAATGCTGCTGATCTCTATCTCCCTGGCATTTCTCTCTCTTTCTCTATCAAAATCAATGCGAGGAATATTTTTCAGCCCCTCTCCAGGTTAAGGGGGGTGGGGGTATGACGGAAAGGATGGAAAAATACTCAGCAGATGAGAAACTTTTCATGCAATTTTTCCTGCCTGCAGCTTCTATATATAGGTTTAATTAGAACATGAAAGGCACCTCAGGATTGTGCTGTGAGATTTGTTTCCTTAGCCCTGTAACTAATGCCCTGTGGTTTCAATAACACTGCCTTGACTTCGTTAGGCTCCAGCCAAATATCTACCTATGGAAATTGCAGAACTGCTATCCTGGGTCAAAGCACCATGTGGTCTCAGGGAAGTCAGAAGCTCTGCTTTAAATGCTCTCTAATTATCTCTAGCCGAGGTTACAGAGGAAGCGGTTTGGCACCTGTGAATTGAATTCTTGGGAAAGAGCCCCTTGAAATGAGCTTCTTTGCCTGATACTGGAAATTTTTGTCTCTTACTCCCCAGAACCCTTTGCAGTGGAGGCAGATTAATTCTTTCTTGCCCACCTGGAACAAGACTGAGCCATTTCTGGTGGGCATAGGGGACATGTTGAACTAGCCAGCTTTGTTCTGGCTGCCAGGCTAGCTTGGTTTGCCCCTTTGAATTATCTTGGAAAAGGGCTGTGGCCGGGCAGCTCGTAGCTGGAGCTTGGAGCAGAGCTGTTCACACCTGTCCAGGAGGGTTTCTGGCTTGCATGATACAGCTCATAGGGCAATTGCTGGGGGTCCTGGAGGCCTGAAAGTGGCCACTTCTAAACTGCTAAATCATTTTACAAGCGCTAAATGTCAGTGATGCTTTCTGTCCTGTGGCTCTGCATCATCAGGCTGAGGCTGAAGAGCATGCTGCCTGCAGGAGCAGCTGGAGCACAGCCAGGGGCTGAGCTCCCTGTGGAGACACAGACTGCATAGACGACTCTGGTCACCATGAAATAGGGTGTAGTCTCCAGTTCTTCCTTGGGAATACTTCTTATTACCTGTTATAGCATCATGGTTGTAGCTGGATATTAGACCTAAAACTAGGACAGGGCTTATGAACCACAGCCATGTGATTACATGAGAAGCTTGAGGAAGCCAAACACAGTTCTCAATGTCCAAGAAAGCCTTCAGAGAACTTAGGTGTTTGAAGTTAAAACTGAATAACATGTTCCCCCCCCCCC
>Ga0065711_1003935_pt1 | contig 25746 bp, 11 predicted proteins | sample Hoacrofraction12_FD_59098 | JGI IMG/M metagenome (GOLD analysis project Ga0065711, IMG submission 59098) | Hoatzin crop microbial communities from Cojedes, Venezuela - Epithelial fraction 12 v2 (version 2) | ecosystem: Host-associated > Birds > Digestive system > Esophagus > Crop | place...
GGAGTTTGCTTGGTTGTAATACGAAACATCCGTCTCGGAGGAGGCAGCCAGAGAGCTTAGGCAGCATCAGTACCAAATGTGAAGCCTTGGATAGGGAGTAGATTGAAAATGAAGTATTTTAAGGGTCGGGGCAGTTGTTGAACCCAATTTGGTGGTGTATGTAACTGAACTACACTGAGTGAATTCTAAATGGAGGGTATTTAATGAATTTTTATATAGCAGCACTGGCATAAGTAGTTTTTGTTTACAATAGTCTATTCCTGTTCTCACCCTTCCCTGTCCTAGCTGGTTTGTTGGTATAAACACTCGCACGGTTACACAGTGATGCAGGTGAAAATCAAGTGCTTCTCTATGGGATGGAAAGGTAGGAAGTGACTATCAGCGAGATCAGTTCCGTGAATTAATTCACAATGTGGGCACAAATGTTTGTTTTGGCAAGCCTGGGGGAGTAATGAGGGCAGAAATGGGTTGGCTCATACTGGTAGCTGCTTAGGTAATACAGCTGTTGTAAGAATATACCTAACAACAGATGACCATGGGTAGCTGCTTCACTTTTGTTTTACCTGCAACTAAATTTTTTTTCTGTGATGTTTAAATAAAACTTTGCTTTGTGTTACTGTTGATCCTCAAAACTACGTAAGAATGTCAAAGGAATCATCCTAATTCCATGAAGTTGTTTAAGGAGAGAGCTGTTTCTGTTATCAACTCAGTTATTTATCTTTCTTGAATAGTACACAGGATTGCTGTAGAGTCAGGATAGTTACAGTTCCTCTCTGTTCTCAACAGAACTGGTCTGGCAACATATAGCTGTGGTATGAAAGGGGTGCATCCAAGAATGGAAAAAGGATTTTTTGCTTTGTGGGTGTTTAGAACGTATGGAAGTAGGACATCACACAGAATCCCAAGCTGGCTGTTAAAATATCAAGTAATTTGAATGAAAATTTCTGCACTGCTTGTTCTTGTTTGCAACTTGTAATGGGGAATCTCAAATAATATAAGTATTTATAGATCAGTTAGTGGGAAGCTTGAGAGATCTTCTTTGTGTGAAATCGTAAGACCAAGAGTGTTTGGAATAATCGCTGTTGCAACCACATTTGCAGTCATAAAAAAATACGTATAGTGAAAGAAAACTTCTTAGTTGTGTAGCAGTATATGGCTTGCAGAAAGCTCACATTCTTGCCTTGGTANGACTATGGTGGTGTGAGTTTGCTAGGAATAGTATGCTNTTCCTTTTAGGTGACATGTAGTGCAGCGCCATTCTGGGTGTAGTCTATAGACAGCATTTAGAAATGAACCAATCTTGTTGCTTCAAAACCAGAGAAAATTAAGAACATTTAGAAAGCTATGGAATGTTTGCAAGGTAAGGCTAAAGCTTTGTGGATGTTGTTGGGTTCCACTAAACCATAACTTCATGATAACTCTTTCTTAAACTTCCTGGCTTACGGATTTGTTAAATAAGGACCANGTTTATGTGTAGAAAAGGAGGATAAATCTGTTCTGGCAGACTTCACAGTTAGTAGCATGTCTGTGTGTGGCTGTATGCTTAGTAGAGGGAACTACCTCTGTTTCAGTTATGGAGTAGTGGATGTTAGAGCAGGCTGGGTGGAAAAGGTGAAGACGATAGATTTTATGTTAATGCATTTCTTCTTCAAATAAAGTTAAAATAATTTGGCTTGAAGCTCTGCTGAGTTTAGAAAGAGCATTTAAGAAGGAAAATTTTAATAACTTGAGTGCTTCTTGTAACATTAAGGTATCCTGTTTCCAACCTTCTTTTGGAACAGAGAGCAAAAGTATTAAAATGTTTAATTAAACTTTTAATTATTTTCCTAAATAAGCAGAAAACTTAAAGCCAAAATATTTGTATTCAAGTTTTCAGGTATATAAGCAATGCTAAAATAAACAGTTGTCCTAAGGGCTATATCCTGTTTCCAGGTGTAAGCCTCTTTACCGTGACACAAGACGTGTTTTCCATGCAATGGCCTGCCCGATCTACAACTTTTCTCTTGCTTTGTGAATTACTAGGAGCCCCTTAGTATTTGGTGCTGGAAAACCAGTTATGTGAGCGCTGTGTTTTGATTCATGTTAGGCTTCATCCTATTCATTAGACAGTGGTGTTCTTCCCCTCCCTCTGGAGTGCCTTCTGGCATTGTGGATTTGGCGTGACCAATGGTCTCCTTTAGTAGTTTGTATGTCTTTGTCCGTTTTCTTTTCTGAATTCAGTTGAAACAGTAAAGCATCTCTGAGCACGGAGAGGGTAGTTGTGTTGCATCTTGCTGGAGCCCCTCTCACATATGGTGGCTATCTTCTTGACCTTGTTGGGGGGTAAGTTGCCTCGTCCTGAAGGATGGGTTCTGTTTGTTAAGAAAGCAGCTTAATGCGTTTAAGTAGAATAGTGGGTTTTTTTCTTTGTTTGAAAGCGTGGAAGATAGAAGATGTCTTGTGGAACCTTGCAATAACAAATATTCACTCAGTGGAAGGTGTCCCTGCCCGCGGCAGGGAGGTTGGAATCGGATGATATTTAAGGTCGCTTCCAACCCAAACCATTCTATGATTCTATGACATAACCCCTTTCCCCTGCCTCTCCCAAGGGAACACAACTCTACTCCAGTTTGAGTTTGGTGTCTCTATCACCCATAATTTGCCTGGCAATCCAGTGCTTAAATTTATTTCTCGAAGTGTCAAACTATTATTTTTCTTGCGGAAGAATTCAGGAAGGCTGGGTGAATAATAGTCCCACTTCTGATTGGGTATTTTCCAACATCTAAAATACACCTGCTAGTTCTCCTTGTCTGTAGAGGCTTTCTTTTGCAGGAGGGTAAGAATCTCCTTGGACTAATAACTGGTTCAGTTTTATTTTAAGCAAATGATTGCTGGCTTTCAAGAAACGATCGTCTACCTATTTTTTTTTAATAAGAAAAATTAGATATCTTTTACTGTATTCCATGAATATTCTAGGATATATTTTACCAGTTTAAATGAAACAGAAATGAACTGGCAAGACTGACACTTCAAAGGAAGCTACAGTTCATCAGGAATACTTCATTAGTTAATTGTTTGTAAATGTGTCCCTTTCTGATGCCTGTATAAAAGGGTTTAAAGTATTCTGTGAGCAGTTAGATCTCTTCTTCCTTCAGTTGCTTATGAAAGTAACGTATGTGCATCATGTGGAAAATATGTGAGCAGACAGAAACCTGCAGTGCCTTAAATGCTTTGGCATTGTCTTTGTTTAATCAGCAGAGTTGATCCCTACTTCCCCTAGAGGTTTATACTTTCAGAATAAGATCAAAGGTTTTTATGAAAATGTAAGCTAAAGTAGAATTTTAGAGATGAATTAATAGATAAACAGAAGCTTAAAAATAAAACCTTAGGCACTCCGGTCTCTAACATAAAATATCTTGTAGGAACAGTGATTATGATAGTTATATATATTTAAAAATCAGACATCTGAGATGTTAACAGAAGAATTTCCTGGAATTAAGTATGTATCCGATTAAACTTTTGTGGTTTGTTTTCATGATGCTTTCCAGAAGAGTAAATGTTTTATGCTGTGTCTGTGTGCTTTGCTAAATTAATAAGCTGACTTGGCATTGAAAATGCTCTTTGAGGGATGCCGAACCTCCCCCTCCAAGTTAAAGTAACAGTTAAAATACTCGGTACCATTTTTGGGGTATTCTGTCTGCCTTTTTGTGGCGCTGATTCTTGTTGTTGCCATTTATGTCTGCTTACAATGGTATAGAGCAAGTTGGGTGGCTGTTCCATTGAAGGCTGGTTCCAGTAGATGTTTAGTGGAATATAGAGAAAAAAGGCTGTGAGTATCAACAGTTAAGTTAAAATTATGATGCAGATGTAGTATCTTATTGGTAAATAGAAAATGTATAAATGGAGTGGTTTCAGTAAAACTTCAGGGAAACTAGAGTGGAAAGCAATTACATTAAAAGAAGATTATGACCAAGGGTGCTATTTATCAAAAATTTCTGTCAGCAGTGTTTTCTGAACTTTGTTCATGCTGCTTTATCAGAAGTGAATTTTGATGTATTAATATGTTATCTCTACCGTATGGCAAAATAATAGTTATTTTGTTATGAAAATTTCACAATATTTATCAATTGGCATGTTTTTGCAACTGGCACTACGCTTTCTGGTTAGCAGTCGGTTGCTGCTGAAATAGCAGGGATGGGCTTTGCATTTGAAGTTAGAGCATGACCAATAAATGCATTTATGTTCAATTTGGTGACACTTACATGTGTGTAAAATCTTAGCTGTAATGTTGCAGTGACAATATAAATTTTTTTTTCCTGTAATTATGAACTTCTGAGGGGCATAGTGACTTATGCATACCCAGCTACTTAGAAAATATCTCATTTAGGAAATAATTTCTAATAAAAACATGTGCTTTAATTCTGTTCTCTGAAAACGTTGTTTGAGTGGACTGGCTTGGATACATCAGCCCAGTGCTTTTCATATGAATATACAGCTAAAGTCTGAGTATCTGAGTTAATGAAATAGTAGACAGGCTGAAACATGCAGTGGAGAATTTTCCACAGGCCAGACTTCACAATTTCATATTTAAAATTATTCCTCCACTTAAGCAGTGTATCATGCTGACTGTTCGTTACTGGTAATCTTCTAGTTTTTATGAGGCGGAGTTTGTAAGTACCAGAAGTTGTGCACTCTTTGAAATAGCAACATAATTTTTTAAAAAAACTTTCATACAGTATGTTTACTTTCAACTGAGATGTTGAAAGCGAATATAGAAACTGAAGCATTTGGGTTCAACTGAATTGCTTCAGCAACTTTTAAAATAAAACAGGTATATTTGTTTTTTCTACCTTGCGTGTAATGAGATCAGTAGGACTCCGTATTCCTGAACTCTGCATCACTGAAGTGCAGTTTGGAATGAGAGACTGACTATTGAATTCGCAGTTGTCTGAGAAATGTGGCAGAGTTGTGACTTTACAGCAATAAGATTTCTCAGTTATTTTCTCACTTTTTACATTTCACAATGGAATTAAGAACAGACGTTGCAGCCGTGATTTATTTGAGATGTTCCAATTTTCTGTGGCCTTTCACTAGTCAGTTCAGTTAAACGTGTATCCAAATTGTGTTTGAAGCAGTTACTTTTACTGTTACTACAATAAGCTTTGCCTTTGTTTTGGGCAAAATAGGAAACAGGACCAAATGTCTTTTGTGTTCTGACTTTTCTGCCTGTACGTGCATCTTGTTGGTAGGAGTAGCGTGCCATTAATGCTACATGAGGCTGCTGCTCTTACTGCAAAACAAAGTCACTATATAGGCAAATCCTGAGGTATAGTTCCAGCGTCTCTTGGGCAGGTTTGCAGGATCGTATTGCATCAGACAGTAAATGTCATAAGTTTCAGGAGGAACTTGCTATTCTTCCAAAATGTAAATTAAGGAACACTTCCCCCTTACTCTTGCAGTTGGTAGATAATAGTGTTAGTATCTGAAGCTGTGCATACTGGGGAGTTAAATTCTGTCTGAACTACAAAGAGATCTCATGTCTACTTGCCACAGCATGTTTTTGAAGTCTTTTGTGTAACAGCAACTGTTTTAAAAGCATATTTTGTTGAAGAAAAAAATACAGTAGACCGTAGAATGAGAAGGGCAGGCTTGTTTCTAATGTGTGGGAGAACATTCAATCTTACAAATGTTGATGTTAGTCCAAGAAAAGGTTGATTAGTTTAAAATTTATTTTAGTTCTCCTCAAAAAGAGATGGATAAGAAAACGAATGAAGAGCAGCCTTTGACTGCGTGTAACCAGTACCCTAAAGAAGCGGTGAGGAAACGTCAGAACTCGGGTCGAAGTTCCAGGGGCAGCGATTCTTCCAGGACCTCCAGGAAGAGCTTCAGGCTGGACTATAGATTAGAGGAGGATGTAACTAAATCAAAGAGAGGCAAAGATGGGAAATTTGTCAACCCATGGCCAACATGGAAATCACCAACCTTGCCAAATATTTTGAAGTGGTCCCTCATGGAAAAAAACAACAGCAATGTGCCATGCTCAAAGCAGGTAAGTACTTGCATGTTTTCTGTTCTTGATTTAGACTTATTTTACCTCTGCCCTAACTAATAAAGTAGGACAGTTTCTAACTAATACTTATTAGGCATCTTTTGGAGACTTTTCTAAGTGTTGTTTTTCTGATTTTATTATCGTTTTATTATTTTCAAAAGGTGGGTTAATACTTTCTGCCTCTTTAATTTTCCCCCCTTTCTGTTAGTTCCACACCCTTTGATTTGTCCAGCTCGGTTTGTATTTACAAAAGCAACAAAAATGGCCCCCTAGCTCAATCATAAACTACAGCTACCCTCTATCCTTTTTAATAGCTGTTGCCTTGAAAAGCGTACTACTAACATCATCCATATTGGATGAAATAGCTGCGGCATATCTGATTTTAAAAATTTTGTCTTTTTTTTTTCCAAACTGATGTTTACTGCATACGTTACGTCTTTGTCATAAAAATGTGATAAATAGTTGCTGTCATTTACTTACAGAATTGTTTGCGAAGATATATTTTTCTGTTTCAGTACACCAGGAGAAAAAAACAAAACAAAACCCAACCCAACACTAACCTGAGCAAGTATTTGTAGTGAAATACTAAAGGTACAGTGCCAGTTTACTGGGAAACACCATTATTTGTTCTTGGTGTATTGCTTCTGTCAGATATTGTACATAAAGAAGGAGGCGGGGGAAGCAGCCTCTGAGAGAAGCTTCTTTGCCGTGGAGAGTAATGGATACTGGAAAGCCACGGGTTATCTTTGTGTCCACAAGAAGTGTTACGATGGCTACAGTTTTGACAGTTAGAATTACTTCTCAGTGTGTTTTCCAGTGTTGTGACTGCACTTTGCAAATGCTGTGCTGAGGGGTGCACAACCAGAGAAAGCATTTTTGAACAAATAGGTGTTAATAATGCTTTTAAGGATCCAAAAAGGCATACAGGCATGCAGAAGCTATAAATCTCACAGTATTTAGTGAAGAGCTGTCACTATTTAGAGCTGGGCGGCAATAAACAGAGTGGCAGGTGCTCTTTATTAACCCCCACCCTTCCACCGGAGGAAGGGAAAAAGGAGGAAAAGGGAGAGACTTACAAATTTAATATAAAACAGCTTTACTAGTAACACTAATAATAAGAGAAATAAAACAAAATATACAAAACTGATACTGAATTTCCTCAGGAGTTCAATGCTGTGGGCACTGGCTTACATTTTTTATTTTTATCCTGTGTGAATTACCTGTGAAGGAAGGAATTTGATCAGCTTTATGGACAGGAAAGCAGTGTTGCTCATTAACACGTGATGGTCAGAGGTTTGGGGGTTGCTTTAAGGATATGTGGCACGGAACATGTTTAAGGGAGAAATAATCTTGGCTGTAATTGTTCTATAATAATAACAATTTGACTTCAGAAAGAAGCACAACAAACCTGTTTAGGTCTTGGGATCTCTTCCACAATTTACTGTTTTAAATTTGGTGTCCTGCTTCTAGACTTTATCTGCACCTTGTAGTAGTAACAGCAGTTGTGCCTTAGTGAGCACAGCTTTCTCGGCAGTGTGCTGCATTATGATACTTTGGCCACATTTGTGTAAAATTCATGCCTTGGCATTTTCAGTTGCCCTTGACCTCTGCCCTGTTCCGTATGTGTACAACAGGCCTCGAATCTTGCCAGCACTGGTCAGAAACCTGGTTGGTGACTGTAGTACTGCCTAGAAGGCAGTGCTAAGGTGTAGTACAGAGCGCAGAATATACAGCGCTCTGATGGCAGTGGAAAGCTGCACCACTTCCCTTTAATTTACAGATTATCCCTACAATAAAGGATGATTACAAAGAAATCTGCACTGTGCCCATTGTAAAACTGTCCTTCTGACCCAGTTGGGATTAAGTTTGGACTAATTTTATTGCTTTGCATATGAGGTTTTTTAATTAAGTGCCTGCAGTTATTCAGGATCTCAGTCAAGTAGATCAGAAATAGAAAAACCTAGATAGGGATCAATGAAATGCACTTCTTGAGTCCTCAGCCGTTTCAATGTTTGTTCCAGCTGTGTTTACTCCACACCTAAATCAACCTGTAAAGCACTTGTGAGCTTGTTTAAAATTCAGACTCAGGTCTCTTTGTTTAGCACTGGTAGATAGTATGTCCTTCGAGCAGACTCATACTTCAGTTTCCACATTGAGTGAGCCTACTGATACTCTGCTGTGCTGGGCAGGTTCAGTTTGTCTGTACCAAGTACTCTGAATATGTAGAAAAAAAAAGTATAATATCTAGGATATGTACTTCACTGTGTAAAAGCTAAATATATTATAATCATGCCTTCACAACAAGCCTACATAATTATCCAGAATGCGTAGACTTCTTGTATTTTCATTACAGGCTTTACTAATAATGTTTTTCAGTGCCATTGGAGTATGTTTATTAGTTGTTGGATCAACAGTCTAGATTGTTCTCATTTCTGTGAAATCCAGTGGTATTCCAGTATTCACTAAGCACCAAAAATCCTAAGCTAATTAGCTAGTCTTACCAAAGCCTGTCATGTGTTCCTTCTTGCTTTGCATTAGGAAGGAAAGAGGAACGTGGGAGGGGGGAAGGGGCACAGCAGGAGGAATTTTGTATTACTCCAGTGATGAAGATAAGACAGTATTAGGCATATTTTACTTCTGTTGGTAGCTTATTTGACAGTAATGCCATATTGCAAAGATGTGTTATAATTCTAGTAGTATTAATATGTTTCTGGTTAGTCTGACAGAGAACAAAATCTGCTATAGCAGGATAAAGGTTCCATAAGATTATGTATTTCATTCATTATGTTGTTTTATCCTGTGGTATGAGTTTTCAGAATTTCATGTGATGTATGCTGCCAATAGAACTTGTGTTGTAGTTAGAAATCTTATGAGTTGAGTAATGAGTCCTTAATGCTTTTAAAGGTAATTCTGGGGGTTTTAGTGTACTTTTGTAAAATATTAAAAAAAAAAACCAACAAAAACAACAAACCAACACAAAACCCCCTAAACCCAAACTCTGTGCACCAAGAAGTGATTTCTTTAGCTATTGCCCTGTGTGATTTACTATGATAGCTCAAAATAATGTGTGATTTCTGATCTCATCCCTGGAGGAATCACTGGTTTGGATCAGATGCCCGTGTATCACACACCTGTAGATCCCATACAGAGTCAGTGCTTTCCAAGTTACGCTGCCTTTGTGCTCTTGGTTTGCCTTGAATTTTTGTTCACAGAATTTCATTTAAATAGGTTAGGATGCTAGTTTTTCAAACTGTGCTACCCTTTATATAGCAATCTTCCTTCATGTCCTTTACAAATGTCTTTTGTAGTAATAAATTTTACCTTTAAATCAGCTGTTTGAAATATTTAATAGTGTCAGTCCTAGTGACATCCCTGTAAAGCCTTTAATGGTGCAAATGTGTTGTGGTTTAACCCCAGCAGGCAGCTCAGCCCCACACAGCCGCTCGCTTACTCCCCCCCCCCGGCAGTGGGATGGGGAAGAGTGTCAAAAGGGCAAAAGTGCGAAAACTCGTGGGTTGAGATAAAGACTGTTTGATAGGCAAAGCAGAAGCTGCGCATGCAAGCAAAACAAAATAAGGAATTAATTCCCTACTTCCCATTGGCAGGCAGGTGTTCATCCATCTCCAGGAAAGCAGGGTTCCATCATGCGTAATGGTTACTTGGGAAGACAAACGTCTTAACTACGAATGTTCCCTCCTCCTTCCCCCAGATTGTATTGCTGAGGAGGATGTCGTATGGTGTGGGATATCCCTCTGGTCAGTTGGGGTCCCAGCTTCTAGTCCACCCCCAGCCTACTGCCTTTGATGCTGTGTAAGCACTCTTCAGCAATAGCTAAAACATCAGTCTGTTGCCAACACTGTTTTGATCACAAATCCAAAACACAGCACCATATTGAGCTGCTAGGAAGAAAGTTTACTCCCCCAGCCAAAACCAGTACAATATGTTTAAGTCCCAGTTAAGAACTCATTGTTCACATCTGCCAGTTAGCCGGTTCTTAATCCATTTAGTATTGTTTGCTAGTATTACATCATACTGACTTTAAAAACTAGTTTGTATTAAATGTCAGCAAAAATAAAGTGGATTCATTCAGAGTTCTCAGAATTATTCTGTTTTTAGTCTACCTTTAAAAACAGTAGTTAAAAAGAACATTTTCCATTTAAAAATGTACTTCTGACCTGAAGTGCATTATGACAATTATTAAATTCCATATCTGAGTTTAATTTCCTTTAAATAATCTGACTTGTTGACTTAACCATGTGTAATTTGGTGGGTTGTGCTAATTTCCATTTTTGAGTATTATGTTAGTTTTGTGGATCTTCTGCTTTTTTTTTTTAAATTGAAGTGTTACAATATAACACTCTCTGTGGTTCAGATTTCTCCTCCCATGTACTTAGCATGAAATATAGATAAGAAGGTGATGTTTCTTTCTTGGAGAAGCAGCAGTTTGTCTCAGTCTAATATTCACACTTTGTTTATTCTTGTATGAAGTGATCGTATTGTACCAGCCTTATATTCAGTTTTATAGGATGTCTATTTCTCGTTGCTGGAGACAGTAAGGTAACTTTTTCAGCAGACATCTTGTCCATTAGCTCTCATAAAAAGCAGTTTCATGAATGTTTTATTACTTACAGTACAATTGCAGGGAGGTGGAGGGTGTGTGGTGTTTTTTCCCCAACATATGCCCTCCAAATCAATAAAATATTGTGCAGAAAGTAACTTTCCTGAAGCTTTCAGGACTGTTTTAGCAAGGGAAATCCTAGACTCCTAAACTGTCACAGCATCAGCTGGACTTTTGAGGGAGTGGGGGGTTAGCTCTGTGTAAGCTCCCTGATAGCACTAATCTACTGTCCTAGACCTAGAGAATGAGAGCAGCAGCCATGGTAGGGAGACTCTGACTAGGAACCAGAAGTGTTGGGACATCTGTGACTACCAGGGAGCGCAGAGTGTCAGGAGCCCGTAGAAGGTGCCTAACAGGAAAATTTTTCTGAAGTACTGTGAGGAGTTCAGACCAGATCTTTTTGTGAGGAGAGCCTTAGACGCATTGTGACAGTGCTGGAGATGGTCAGGAAGTCTGAGAAGACTTTTTGTTTGGTTGCTTTTTTTTAACAGGAAAACTCTGATCGAGACAGCCAGCGTGGCTTCACCAAGGGCAAGTCCTGCCTGGCCAGCCTAGTGGCTTTCTGTGATGGCGTGACTAGATCCGTGGACAAGGGAAGAGCTATGGATGTGATCTATCTGGACTTCTGTAAAGCCTTTGACATGGTCCCCCACAACATCCTTCTCTGTAAATTGGAGAGACATGGATTTGATGGGTGGACTGTTTGGTGGCTAAGGAATTGGTTGGATGGTCACATCCAGAGGGTAGTGGTCAATGGCTCAATGTCCAGATGGAGATCGGTGACAAGTGGTGTCCCTCAGAGGTCCATACTGGGACCAGTGCTGTTTAACATTTTTATCAGTGACTTGGTGAGATCGAGTGCACCCTCAGCAAGTTTGCTGATGACACCAAGCTGAGTGGTGCAGTTGACATGCCAGAAGGATGGGATGCCATCCAGAGGCACCTGGACAAGCTGAAGAGGTGGGCCTGTGTCAACCTCATGAAGTTCAACAAGGCCAAGTGCAGGGTCTTGCACCTGGGTTGGGGCAACCCCCAGTACCAATACAGGCTGGGGGATGAAAGGATTGAGAGCAACCTTGAGGAGAAGGACTTGGTGGTACTGGTGGATGAAAAGCTGGACATAGGCCACCAACGTACACTCGCAGCCCGGAAGGCCAACTGTACCCTGGGCTGCATCCCCAGCAGCGTGACCAGCAGGGCGAGGGAGGGGATTCTGCCCCTCTGCTCTGCTCTGGTGAGACCTCACCTGGAGTCCTGCGTCCAGCTCTGGATCCCTCAGCACAAGAAGGACATGGAACTGTTGGAGCAGGTCCAGAGGAGGGCACTAAAATGATCCGAGGGCTGGAGCACCTCTCCTAGGAGGACAGGCTGAGAGAGTTGGGACTGTTCAGCCTGAAGAAGAGAAGGCTCCGGGGACACCTCGTTGCGGCCTTTCAGTGCTTAAAGGGGGCCTATATGAAGGATGAGGAAAATATTTTCAGCAGGGCCTGTTGTGACAAGACAAGGAGTAATGGCTTTAAACTCAGGGAGGGTAGATTTAGACTAGATATAAGGAAGAAATTTTTTACCAGGAGGGTGGTGAAACACTGTAATGGATTGCCCAGCGAGGTGGTAGATGCCCCATCCCTGGAAACATTCAAAGCCAGGTTGGATGGGGCTCTGAGCAACCTGGTCTAGTTGCAGATGTCCCTGCTCACTGCAGGGGGGCTGGCCTAGATGGCCTTTAAAGTTCCTTTCCAATCCAAAGCATTCTATGATTCTATTTATTACAAATAAAGCTTCTGCATAAGCATCTCAACCAAACTGCAGTGAAGAACATAACTCCTGTTCAAAATAAGAGAATGAGCAGTGGTTTGTTGATGAGTTTCGGTACCAGCTGTTCTCTTGCGGCTGCACATAGTCAAATTTGGAAGCCAATCGAACTGAATGATGTCAAGTTTTCCTCCGCTGGATCAATGGTCATTTGGATCAGTTCTCTGACCTGTCAGACTCGAGTGGGGACTGCATAAGCATTGAGGCTGGAACAAGAGGGCAGGTGAGGGAAGGTTTCTGTAGCTTTGTTATACAGGAGCATGAATTCAGATTGATTTAAGTCATTCGTGGGACTGCATCGTGAACCTACAGGGAGATCAGGATAGTGATTTATCCAGTAATAACTAAACTTGAATTACGTAGAAGGCTTCAATAAAACATTGCGAGAAGCATAGCTAAGTGCCTAAAGGACTATCTTAAAAATGAGATCTGAGTTTTAGTTTGTGTTTTATAACGGTTCATTGAATTATTGGCAGGATGGAAAGAGAATGGCAAAAGCTAACATCAGCCAAGTGAGGTTAACCTGCACGTCCTGTTTCTGTACATTAGGGAGATAGAGGGTCTGCTAAACACTAATGAAGCTTTTGCAGAATGTTGTTGGGACTGTTGCATTCTCTTTCACCTGTGGATTTGTGACTGACTTGTGCTAGGACTTAGGGGATACATCATTCAGTTGCACAAGCTAAACTTGAGCATTTGTTACAGTAACAGTGTGTGTATATATATTTTATTTTCCAGGTCAGGAAGGCCAACCGATTGCAAAGCCTTTCCCAGGATGCTGTTGGTGCCTTGCCATGCTTTCACTTCAATGCTTTCAGGCTCCCTTTCTCTATTAGTAGTTCTCCTGGCCTGATGCAATACTCTCGAGCTCTCTCTCCTCTCTCTTGACAGAGAGTGAAGATGTTACAAAACCTAAGATGAAATTAGGAGGAAGTAGCTGCAAAAATGGGCATTAAAAAGGCATCTGTTTTGTGTTGCAGTTCTCTGGTTGCCTAAAATACAAACAAAACCCAAGTCTTGACTGTAATGATTCATTCCTAGTATGCAGTTTTTGTTCCATGGCCGAGCACGTTCTGAAGTCTCTCATGCATATTGTGTTCTTCTTTGCTAGGAACTTGATAAAGAGCTTCCAGTGTTAAAACCTTACTTTGTTCAAAAGCCAGAACTTGCGGGGAAGACAGGAACCGGTATGCGAGTCACGTGGCTGGGACATGCCTCAGTTATGGTGGAAATGGACGAACTTATATTTCTCACTGACCCAATCTTCAGCCAGCGAGCTTCCCCTACTCAGCTGATGGGTCCCAAGCGCTTCCGAGGACCTCCGTGCACAGTAGAGCAGCTCCCCAGAATAGACGCAGTGGTGATCAGCCACACCCATTATGATCATTTGGACTACAACACTGTAATGAGTTTAAATGAACGCTTTGGGTGTGAGCTGCGCTGGTTTGTGCCTCTGGGGCTCTTGGACTGGATGCAGAGATGTGGCTGTGAGAATGTGATTGAACTGGATTGGTGGGAAGAGAACTGCGTCCCTGGGCACGACGTGGTAACTTTTGTCTTCACCCCTTCTCAGCATTGGTGCAAAAGGACTGCAACAGATGATAACAAGGTTCTCTGGGGCAGCTGGTCTGTCTTGGGACCTTGGAATAGGTTTTTCTTTTCAGGAGATACTGGATATTGTGTTGCTTTTGAACAGATAGGTAAAAGGTTTGGACCTTTCGATCTTGCAGCCATCCCCATTGGAGCTTATGAGCCAAGGTATGGAAATCAAAGTTTGATCAAAATACTTAAATGAAACAATATATGATGACAAAAAAATACACCCAGAAGTGAAAACTGTAGGTATGCTTTATTCAGATTTTACAATAGAATATAGAGGCAAAATAAGGAAATTGCTGAATGACAAAAACCCCAGGCAATCAGAAGATGGAGCTGGAATGTCCAGGATGCTTGCCTGTGCATGTGTGATGTTCTTAAGAGTTTTTTCTTTGGTCTTAAGCACAGCAAGGATGAATCAGCTGATCTTCCATGAAAAATGCTGAGTAAAAATCTGGAATTACTTTGTGGCTTTTTCTCTGAAATAGCATCACTTAATCCAGCCAATTTAGATGCGTGCGATTTCACAGAATCACAGAATGTTTGGGGTTGGAAGGGACCTCTGTGGGTCATCTAGTCCCACCCCCCTGCCGAAGCAGGGTTCTCTTCCTTCAGTCTTTATGCTGTTTTTGCAGCTTACCTGGAGGTAAAGATGACTCCTTTATGGAGTATGAAAGACCTGTTTATTTAGGCATCTGTATCCTACTTAAGGTGAGGGAGCTAAACTTTTAGATGATAATGCTCGTATAATGCTGGAAGCAAAGCATGTATAGGCTGGGAAAGGAAGATAGGAATCAGAATAACGTGGTAAAAATCTGGTATCTTTCAAGAATTGCCACGTTCTGTCTTTTGCTTTACCACTGTTCCCTTAGGCTATCTTCTGAAGCACACACTCTTTGGTGTGGGCTGCTAGCATGAAATTTTTTCAGGGGTGATTTAAATCTATGGACTTAATGCTGCAAGGCACTAGTAATATGTCCTTATAGTATTAAAAATACAGATTTTAGGAAAAACGTTTGAAAAGGGGAGTGAAATACATGAACTGCTATTTTGTGGGTACGTTGATGTATTCCAGCTTGTTGATTTTGAGTGTTCTGTGTGTTGTTCAGACATACATGCTTCATAATTTTTTTGATTCTGATTTGTTTTTGATTTTGATTTGTTTTTGTGGGTGTGGGTGTTCTTGTGGTGTTTTTTAGATTCTTTGCAACTTACCCACTGAAAGTAAAGAAGAAATCTTGCACTGAATTAGATGACACAAAGAGATTTATCTTGTGTTTTGGTAGGTGGTTTATGAAATACCAGCATGTGGATCCTGAAGAAGCAGTACGAATCCACATTGACGTTCAAGCAAAGAAGTCTGTAGCAATTCATTGGGGGACCTTTGCTTTAGCAAATGAGGTAAGCTTAAACACTCTGCGTGAGCTCAGATTTCCTGAGTACGCATTTATTAATGAAGCTTTCCTCTTGCAGTTTAACCTATGTATCTGTAGATGTATACTTAAAATGTAACAACTTCTCACTCATGCAAAGTTTACTGTATGTACTGCAGTTAAAAACAATGCTTAGCTTTTCATAGCCAATTACGTAAAATATTTTCACGGTTAAGTTTAATTTGAAAGTATGGAGTCACTGAAGCAAATATGGAGGATTTCTGGTATCCAGAAGCTGAGGAAAGTGAAAGGTGGGGACATGTGTGCAATAACAAAAGTAAACTCAGCAGTGTATCACTTGGAGACAGTGAGAATTTCATGCGTGTAGGTTAAGACAGTATTTATTAATCATATCTGTCTCATGAATAAATTAAGTAGTATTCATAGTTAAATAACAGCAAGAATATGAAAAACCGAGTTATTCTGAGTTGCTGATTTTTTTTTTTTTTTAACATTTACTTTACTACCACCACCAGCCGCAAGTCCCCAGTTCTAATAAGGTTACCCAGGTACCTTCACAGTGACTACAAATGCAGTGAAAGGGACCTATCTACATCAGTACACTTTGGTAGCTGTTTTTCAACTTTATCTTTGCATCAGTTGCACCACTTTATCTTATACTTCAGTCCTGATGCTGTTAGATCTGTTCACCTGATACGTCATGTTTTCTTTAACTTGGATCTAGTATTTTCTATCCACGATGCTTCTAATAAGCTGTGTCACTGGTGCCCACAGTACAAATGTTACTATTTAGAATCACCAAAAAATGGATGATTTCTCCACCACGGTACCTTTTCTGAAACGTAACAAATAGAATGAAGTAACTTCGTGGGACCTCACTGAAATGGCACCAGTTTTTAAACAGCAAAGCTGACATTTTCGTTTTGCTAAACGAGAGAAAGCACCATCTGCTGAGCTGCTAACCCTGCCTCCTCTGGGCAAGCCACAAGGGATCCCCCTGCCTCTGCTTCTCAGACACTTAGTTCAATGCATTGAAGAAGACTGAATTTCATATGATAGGTTGTGCCTTGCTAGTTATTCTACAACTGTACATCAGCAGTCTTATCATTTAAAAACTGAAAATGAAACCAAAAGTTTTGACAAATATATACCCCCCCCTTTTTAGATAGTTTCAAATGTAAACCATTTCTTGTTTAGAGTAGTGCTATCCTTTCTTTCCCCCAAATGCTGCAATGATGTATTTTCCCCTCCTATTGTTCTTGTCTTTCCAGTATTACTTGGATCCTCCAGTTAAACTGAACGAAGCTCTTGAAAGATACGGCTTGAGAAAAGAAGACTTCTTTGTCTTAAACCATGGAGAATCAAGGGACTTGAGTACAAATGATGGGTTTGAATAATGAAACAGTAGCAGCTCCTTGCAAGCCTCATTTAATTTGAACTAGCAATTAATATTACAAATATTAATGCAGTGTACTTACAAAGTAGATTTTTTGGAGTGAATTGGATTTTTAGATGCCAGGTTTGTCAGTTTCAGAACTAAAACTGGCATACCAACTAATGATAAATTTTACTAGTTATATTGTTTATAAATTTTGATCTAAAACCTGGTTAATATATAAGGTATTGCCTGGGAATAACCTGCAGTTTCAACTCTTACTTCCACCACTCATAAATTACTGGTTTTTTTTAAACTCTTCATCTTACCTGCAACAGCAATAATAACCTCAGCACAGGACATATTCTTAGAATTAATGGCTGACTTGGATTAGTCATTGTTAGAATGTCATCTCCCACGTGTTAGTCGTTAATCTTCAGATTATGCCCTGTACCTTGATAGCTTCACTGTCTGTTTTGTGGGGTGGAGTCTTCCAATACAGCTGTGTTGTTAAAGCACAAGCACAGTAAAATAATTATTTTATTGAATGCTTCTACGTTTTCATATTTCGACGAACCACAGAAGCTGAATTTTACGATGATCTAAAGAAACGTGCCTTTTAAAGAGAGAGATAATTTAATACTGCATCATTGATGTGTAAAACTTACTGCTGGCCAGAGTATCTGCACACTTTCATTGTTCTGTCAATATTTTTAAGTTAGGCCTGAATGTGTCTAAAATAACTTTCTTGTCAAATGCAGTACATGACGTGGAAGAATCCCATCATGGCGCTTGTCTTTGCATTGACTCAGGCTATTATTAAGTTGTTTTGTTGAGGTTTTTTTAAGTGAAAAGTCTTAAGCAAGGGCTGTGGCATTTTTTTCTCATAGCTTCCCTATAATTTTGAAGTTGAGAGAGTGATTACAGCATTGTTCAGTATTGTAAAACTTAGCTAAATGTATCTGTATCAAATTGTCATGCTAATTTACGGAATTAAAGCCTATTGTTGCAAATAAAAAGGGTTGTTATTCTCCTTCATAATTCATTAGCAATTTTTTTTGTTCATGATTTGTTTTGGTCTAGGGGATACGTGTAATTTTTTTTTTTTTGGTCTTGCTGTGCATTACATTTTATGTTCATACTCCATGAAGATAAAGAAAAAAAACCCACATTATTTCCCTGCAATTTAAAGACATGAACTTCTGGCAACTAGTTAAAACCAGTTGATGAGATTTCACACCAGGAGCACACTGAAGTAATCTTTCAACTGTTGAAAGTTATCTTTTGAAAATTTGTATCGGGAAGTCCTAGAAGTCTTATAGATCTTGATACTAACAGAGAACAGCACAAGGAGGCAAAGATCAGTTAGTCCAAGTTGATGCTGAGGAAGGGTTCTGGGACAGAGGATGACACTTACATGTAAGAAAAAGTAGCTTATATTCCTTTGGTGGGATTCATATTTGACAAACACCAAGGTTTCTTTATTTCAAAAGGTAATTCTAGTATGGTCTAGATCTATTCACCACAATGTGTTCAAAACTGGTTTAAAACTACGCTCTCAATGTTGATTTTGGGAAGGTATTTCAGATGAAGTCTCTGTTGAGCCTCATATTTACACAGTAGCTTCAATAACGATTTGGATAATACAATGCATATTAGACATTCAGTCTTGTGGAGGACACCAAGCTGCAGGATGTTTTGAGTAATTTGAAGGACGTGGTTAAAACTGAAGTTGTTCTCAAAATCAGTAGGCTGTTCTGTGAAATCCTGTATTTCAGAAAGAATGAAACTAAAATGCAGAATACAGCTAGGTAAGCAGTCACAGGGAGAAGTACTGACTTACAAGGATCAGGGACTAAATGTCAGTAATGGCATATGTTTTGGTTTGGATCTATTAATTCACACCATTTGTGTGTAGAATGGTGACTGTAACACTTTGCTTGGTGCTGGTAAGACTCCATCTAGGGTGTGGGGTAGGCGATGAAAGAGAGACACACTTGTGTGAAGACACTTTGGAGAGTCTTGCATGATTTCAACACATCTCAATAGCATTGTTCTGTGCAGAAAGCATGTAAAAATAGCTCTTTCTAGACCACAAAAAGAGACTGAGACAACACTGTAACAAGCTCTCGTGTATTTTTAGAAAAGGGGACAATGGTCACTTGTTTCTGTCAGCTATCAAAGCAAAGGATAAGAGATCAACTGTAATTATGAAAAAGATGATGTTTGAAAAACTTATTTTTAGGTTAGAGAACATGGAGAAGAACATCCAGGCATCTCCATTATTGACCTTAAGAAAACATGCATATATCAAATATACCTAGAACAGACTGGTCTAAGTTCTTGTGTCAGAAGAGAAAGGTTGGGTCGGTAAATTCTTAAGTGTCTGACCCAGCCTTTATTTCACTTTATTAAATACAGAAGCAGAAAAATAAAAATCTAGAAAGAGTGGCAAAATATTAAGTGATTGTAAAGTAATTCGCTTATTTCAAAATGAACAGTGGTTTTGGAGCAGTGGGAAGGAGAAAGGGAAGTTCACTGTCAATGCAGCAATTGTCAGGGTTCTGACTGGGAATCATGCCAGCTTCTGTTTCTGCCTTAATTGTATTCCTGATGAGTTAAAACTACCTACATAGATAAATTAGATACATGTAGCTTTACCCCTGTATTGATCAGGGCGTAGATATGTTGCGTTTTCAAGGTCACATTTTTCTTGCTGTTTTAGCTATTTGCAAAGTTGCCTACTGAAAATAAATGAAATATCTATTGAATTACAGAAAGAGAGTAAGATTTTATTAAGAGTGGAGTGGGTATATTAACTTAGAAAGATGAAGCATCTGGTAACAGTTTATGTTATACAGCTCTCTCGAAATTGCACAAGGTGGAAAACGTGTTTTCTGGCCTTTACATTTGACACTTTTTTTACTTTCCCTGTGATGCAATGTTCATGAAGTTTTAGTAGTCTCATTTTAGTATGAAGTGTTTTCTAGTATGTTTTCTGTTCATCAGTGAAACTTCCTTCAGGTTCTTTTACAATTATGTTTATACGTATTCCACTTCACTTTGTATTAACGCTGGATTGGTGACTAAAACTCTGTGGGGCTAACTCAACAGTTAGCACTTAGTCTGATGATCTTCCAGTTGCAGAGAAAAAAGGACGAAAGCTCTCCAAGGAAAGGGGGCTCAAGGGCTGCTCTAGAACAGGAGGCTTTTGTAAAAATGTGTATGATACTGCTCCTGTAGACTTTTTTACAAACATGAGAATGTTGAATTGCAGTTGCAGATAATCTTTGACTCATAATATTTTCAAGAATATGTATGCTTTCCTTGAAGTGACAATTTTAAAGCAAGATAAAATTATTTTCATTTTTTTTTCAAGTGTAGGAACCTTGAATGGTTGTGGTTAACTGCACTGCAGTTTGGCTAAATGGAATGGATATACTAAGCATATGATGAGGATGTAGTTTTAAAATATATTCCATGCAGATAAGGTGAAAAACATATGCTAGGTAATTTTAACATACAACTTTCATTGAAAATATTAGTTTTATAGGAAGCCAATGATAGTTTGATATTGTTTTTATTTAATATTTTCTAAGATTTGGCTGTACCCATTTAGTAGATACCAGGCTAATAAAATGTAAATGCCTAATCTCTAATTACTCAATCTTTAATGCACCATTCTATAGAGGTATTTATTCAACAGCTGTAAATATTTAAGGTAACAAAAATTCTTTATGACATTGAGAATAATATTTTGATTCACTTTATTCATCCATTTAAAAAGTTCACAGTACATATGAAAGTTTTCATGTTTTATCTTGCTCAAAAATATCTGTTATGCTCTCTGTATAAAACACATTGCATTCTCTTTTTGTAGTAACTGATCTGTGCCTAGTGATACGGTAGTATGGGGTTTTTTTGGTTGTTATTACTGTTTGCTTGTTGGGGGTTTTTTAGCATAGCATTCCTAAGATTAGATGTTTTCATTAGGTCAGTCTGTTTTTTAAAAAAATCACTATTGTGTTAATATTCTCACAACTTGCTCTTTCACTTCTGTATCCGAGTGATGCAACAAAGATGCCAGTTTCTGAGCGAATGGGGTAGAGTCCCTGCAGAGTGTAAAGAAAATGGAATCTTCACCGTATTGGTCCTGAATCATGGTGCCATCTTCATTGTTCATGTTCTTTTTCAAGTTTGCTGCAAACGCCAGGGCTCTAAGCAGAATATCTCTGTTCATACAGTTGTCAAAAAGTGACAGCAATGATGGCACCTAGGATATTCAAGAAATAATCCATACTTAATCACCGGCAGTAAGTACAAGTAACTAAATCTCCTAACTTAAAAAAATAGAAAAAAAAATCTTCACCTAAACCATCTAAACCAGAAACCCTGTGAAATGCCAGAACTCCATACCCTGTGAAAGCGTGACAGAAACTTGTACGGCATGCACATTTCCTCTTTAAAAAAGACTGGTTTGTGCATTGCAGGCTAATAAATGCTTTGTACTTTCAATCTCCGAAATGTGGCTGCCTGGAAAATTCCCATTTGGAAGAGCGGGTCTGCTTTCCTTCTCAATAACGTTGCTTTTGTCCTCTGCAGTGATCTGAATGTTTTTATGTTAGCACATCTGATAAACCAGAAAAGGATATGCTTTTAACAGAGAGCTGAGTATTTAGCTACGCTAATCTTGTTTTACTAATGAAGAGCCGGCAGTATCTAGACTAGCTTTGCTCATAGCTCAAAAATAAAAAGCCACTGCATGTTTTAAGAAACTTACTTTGGGGACGGGGAGGAGGATGCAGCACCATTCCAGTCCCTGACTCTCTGTTTTGGTGTGAGGATAGGATATAACTGAAATAAACCTGTATGCCGAGGCCAGCAGTAGCAAATGTCAGATAAAGTTCTCCACAAAGACAGAAGTAAGTGCACAGGGAACATTCAATTATAGGGCTCAGAGATACAGTTTTATGGCTGCATTTGAGTACAGGGGTGGGGATTTCAGTGGAATTTGGTCGTCTTAGGTACAGTATGTGACCTGTAGAAGCAGCTGTTGAGAGGGATTGTTTACAGTACTGGCTGTATTTGATGTTTGTACCTGGTCTTCAATCTATACACTGGCTGCATGTCTCAAAATAAGGTTTTAGCTTTGTTTTTGAAAATTACCTGGGTACCTTATATATACTACATGCCAAAGTTCAGGGTGGAAAGGGCAGGTTCTGCAAGCTATCGCTGATTATTTTGAATGGTACACAGGAAGTATGACCAACTGTCTTCAAGTGCACAGGCCCTGCGACTCTCCCTCTGCAAGTACGGTATCTGTATTGCATACACTCTGGAAAAAAGCCAGTCTGTGAAACAAAGTACACTCCTAGCTACTAATTTTAACCAGGTACTGCCTAGAATTTTTCTCTGGAGTTGGATGTATAATTCTAATACATTAAAATTCTTCTAATGCATGCACATATCTACACACATACACATGTATAAATGCTAAAAATATAATGAAACAGCAAGAACCTTACTTGAGCTCTGAGAAGATGTCTTGTCATGGCTGGGTTTGCAGATAAGTTCACAAGTACTTTCAAAACTTGAATCTGAAATAAGGAACATAGGGTTTTTGGAGCTTGCAATGAACTTCTAAGTACAGCAGTAATGGGCTTCAATAATGTCACTGTTGACTTGGAGAGGAAAAGGTAGAATGGGTCAACTGACATCTTGAGTTGTGCACTTCAGCCTTTAGTATAGGAGAAAACAGCTTATGGAGTCACTAGCATGTAGGTACTATGTAGAGACTTCAGAAGCAAATCCAGTTTGATTTAAACATCAAAATAAGGCAAGATCTATGAACAACTTGCAGTAGGCTAATTACAGATTATTTTTAAAACATACAGAGGATGGTTAAGTACTACATTTAAAACATGATCAGAAGCATACACAAATACATCTTTTTACTTCCCTGGACCTTGCTGAACACTAGGAAAAGGCCAAGTGCTACTTACTGTACTGAAGTAAAATAGGTCTGCTAAGTTCAGTGGAAATTTGTGTTTTGGAAAACTGTTTTTGATCTGATAGAGCAACTGAGTGCATTGATATTGATGGTACTATGGCGTCTTGAATAAACACTGAATTTGGTCCCTATTTGAAGCTTTTCTTTTCTTTCAGTATCAGAGTAATTCACAGATGGGCACAATTTCCCCTTGCAGTCACTAGGGTTGCAAGAGATGTAATAAACGTAAGGCAACAGAAGTCCATCGCTGAGGTTATCACTGCTTGGCGTGTTTCCCTAGAGTGATTCATGCATCAGTGAAGCCTTTCACATGCAGATCCTGCTTGCTCTGTGACGCAGCAGCAATGTTTAGCGAGCAGAAGAGAATTCTGGAGTTGCTATCGCAAAGGCGTAGGACAATAGCAGTGCACAGACAGCACTGCTTTGCTAGAGCTCTAGCCCAATGGTTCCACTGTCGCGACTTCCTTCCCTCCTCTTTCTGAATTTACATTGAGAAAGTAATATAGATCCATACTTTACGGATTTTATGCGCTATCTGCTATCATTAATGAATATTTGATTTTCTGTGCACAGTCTACAGCATTTTACAAAAACAGTAAAAAGGAGGCAAGTAAAGCAGCTTCATAAACAGTTTGTAACAATACGCTACCCTGTACCTGTGTCCTTTCAGTTCCTTCTGAAAGCAAATGAAGAAAGCATGGAATTGAGTTTATCATCTTATGGTGGTAGTCACTGGTAACAGACATATTTGTCAACAATCTGAGTCCAGCTAGCTGCAGATCAGAGTTCAGGGGAGCTGACTCAACATTCCGACAAACTTGTGTAATATATACCTGGGGAAAAAGGGAAGGTGATCAAAAGAGGAGACATTTTTTGATACAAGCAGATTTCTGCTCACAAATAGTATCAGTGGCCTAGCTACAGTAGCATAAATACCTCTTGAACTCTGCTGGCTGAATACATAACCTGATCAAGGTTCTTGGAAGCAAGTACTTTTTTGTTCTGTTTTGAATGTATTCAAACATGCTATTGGCATGATAGAAGCAGACATTACAGAGTTATGCTCAGTAACCTTCCTGAAGCATGAATTGCTCTGCAAAGCTCAATTGCTTTGACTCCACCTCAGAAGTGGCACAGTTGCTTTCAGGAGTTATTTAAAAAATCACTTACAGCAACTATTGTCATAAATGTTGAGAGCAAGCTAAGGACAAGTCTTGGAATGAAATCCTTTCTTCCAACCATGTGGCCCATTCACTGGAGTACTCCTCAGGAACAATGTTGACAACTGATGTTAACAACTATTATTTACCAAATCTTCCGGATGACAGTATACAAGGAATCTTGGAGTCCTAACTAAGAAAAAAAATACTTTGCCTTTACCAAGAGAGTTGTTTTCTACCTATATGCCTATATAAATATTTGCTGTTGGCAAGCACTGCCTTAAAAAAAAGTTGCTCAGCACTGAAGATGCTGCAAACTACCACACACAGTCAAACTGTCTTTTTATCAAGCCAATGAAAAAACTAGCGAAAATCTTCAAATCTGCGTCAGCTCACTGCTTGGACATTTCTTGATCTATTGATTACTCCGACAATGTCAAAAGTGGATGCTTTTTTGATGGTTGGGCCTTTCACATCCATACCAACTACTGTATTTACCAGCAAGACTTGTTACTCTTTTTACACACAGTTCTTTTGAGATGGAAGTATCACCCTGAAAAACTGGTCTCCCACAAACCCAGGGATCAGTTACTGTTTTCTTCTCCCTTGCCTAAGGAGTCATTTTAAGTTCAGTCTGCAATCCATCCTGCTAAACAACCACTGCTGATGTTCTAGACGTGTTTGGAAATAGCTTGCCTCACATAATTTTACTATAAATGCAGCAGAACAATCTCTGTTTATCAGCATTTGGTGAAAGCCAAACACAAACTGCCCAGTGTCCTAAATGTCTTTCAATAAAAGTCAGCGCCGGTGATGCAGTGCATTTTTAAGTTATCCTTTTGGCCTTGGGACACACAGATCATCCAGATCTGCTGACTCGTACGTCTAACATCAAAACATTTTGGCATCCTGGCTTGTATTTAACAAATATCCTGAAAGTCCTGTACTACTTCCTGGGTCTCAAATACTTTGATTTTTCCCTTTAAGAAACTTACCTGTATGTCTTCCTGATTTTTAATATTCATACTCAAATTATTAAGTGCATTTAGTGCTTTTTCTTTAACTTTGGGAACGCAATCTGAGAGCATCCCTCCAATAACAGAAAGGCCATCCAAATTTCGTATTGTATCCTAAAATATAAAACAGATATAAGATTTTTAAAAATTTAAATTAAATGTGGAAGGTGTTCCTCAAGGTTTCCATCTTAATGCAAACAGAACATGTGAATGAAGACTTCCAGAAAAGACTACCCTGTTTGAAGAGAGAGCGTTAGCAGATACGGCTGTATTGATTCCACTGAAATTAAGACTAGTCCTGCTTAGGGCCAAAGTATTATTTGACATTATTGGACAATGGCACAACACCTATACTTTTAAAATCCGGCCAGCAAAGCATGCTTAAAACATTTTAGATTACAAAGAATCAAAGGTAATTATTGCATAATGACTTTACAGAATAGCTGAGCCAGGTCTCAGTACCTAAAAGTCCCGACTGAACAGAACAGAATTTCAAGATGCAGCTTTGTATTATTATGAGCAGAAGTTCTAAAACTTCATCTTTCTTTTCCATTACACTTGATTTTATTTTTTTACATGTGTTTCTCACTTAGACTCTAACCATCACTGAAAAAAACATGTACTGCTTTCAAGAAAATGAAAAATGGGCCAATGGGCCTTGGGATTCAGTTACATTCTGTCCTGAGATTTATATTAAGGAAACAGTTTTGAGAAGCCAGAATGGACAGCTGTCGTAA
>Ga0065711_1033301_pt1 | contig 25745 bp, 10 predicted proteins | sample Hoacrofraction12_FD_59098 | JGI IMG/M metagenome (GOLD analysis project Ga0065711, IMG submission 59098) | Hoatzin crop microbial communities from Cojedes, Venezuela - Epithelial fraction 12 v2 (version 2) | ecosystem: Host-associated > Birds > Digestive system > Esophagus > Crop | place...
CTATGGGGTCATTGTGGAAACCAGATCATTGAAATGATCCTTGTTAAAATTAGTTGTTAAAAGACATAGAAGAATGGCAGTATTATAAATTGTCTTCACCGTTGAGGTCAGTGGTGATGGACAGTATGTAATTTTTGTCTTCATTCTTAGATTATATCTTAGGTTTATTTAGAAAGGATTTTTTAGGTTTGTTAGAAGAGAGCCCTTTTTTTGCAAGGAGGATTGTGTGGAAGCCTGTACAAAGGGCTATGACAGGGAATAATGCTTCTTTCCAGCACAGCAGCTTGAGGAAAGATAGAATTGTATACGACGTATAGTGGCAGGTAGAAGAATGAGGAAACCACAGACTGAATTTGAGAAAATAAAGCTTCTGAAGCACCTGAACAGGTTGCTAAAGGGAAAGAGCAAACCAAGACATGCCTCAAGGCCAACAGAACCACCTTGATGACCAGAGATCATGAAGCATAGTCATAGAATCATAGTATAGTTTGGGTTGGAAAGGGCCTTTAAAAGTCATCTAGTCCAATCCTGCTGTAGTGAGCAGGAATATCTTCAGCTAGAGCAAGTTACTCAGAGCCCCGTCCAACCTGACCTTGAATGTTTCCAGGAATGGGGCATCTACCACTTCTCTAGGCAACCTGTTCCAGTGTTTCACCACCCTCATAGTAACCAATTTATTCCTTATATCTAGTGTAAATCTACCCTCCCTTAGTATAAAACCGTTACTTCTTGTCCTGTCACAGCAGGCCTTGCTAAAAAGTTTGTCCCCATCTTTCTTATAAGCCCCTTTTAAGTTCTGAAAGGCTGCAATAAGGCCTCCCTGCAGCCTTCTCTTCTCCAGGCTGAGCAGCCCCAACTCTGTCAGCCTGTCCTCACAGTAGTGGTGCCCCAGCCCTCAGATCATTTTTGTGGCCCTCCTCTGGACCTGCTCCAACAGGTCCATGTCTTTCCTGTGCTGAGGGCTCCAGAACTGGACACAGGACTCCAGGTGGGGTCTCACCAGAGCAGAGTAGAAGGGCAGGATCACCTCCCTTGACCTGCTGGCCACGCTTCTCTTGATGCAGCCCAGGATACGGTTGGCCTTCTGGGCTGCGAGTGCACATTGGTGACTGATGTCCAGGTTTTCATCCACCAGTATCCCGAAGTCCTTCTCCTCAGGGCTGCTCTCAATCCCTTCATCCCCCAGCCTGTACTGATAATGAGGGTTCCCCCAGCACATATGCAGGACTCTGCTGTTGGCCTTGTTGAACCTCACGAGGTTCACATTATTCAGAAGGTTCACAGTATGCTGCAACTCCTAACATGACTGAAATCAAGACTGGAAGTAAGGACCTCTGTGCAAGGACCCATTGAGGTGAAGAGGAGTCATCTATAGATGTTGTTACTCCTATTCTGTTTAGCCTGATCGCTTTGTTTTTCACATTTAATACAAGTATTCTAATTATAGCATAAGTGGCTTTGTAGAATTTGAGAATGTGGATGTCTCATTTTGATCTGCTTTAAAAATTTCCTCACAGGAGAAGAACATCTAAGCTCTGGTCACCTAAGGGCCTAGTCACAGCACCTGTCTTGTAAGGTCCTTGTTTTTTTCAGAAGGTCGTGGTTTATCGGCTATGTTTTTGACAATGAGGAAAGATGAAAATCTGATTCTTTCCTTCATTGATGTACACATACGGATTGAGCTGTAAGTGTCTGAAGATGGAATTAGGTCTCTAACCATGCAATTTTTCTGCATATTTGTATCAAGATTATATAGTAGGGTAGATGAAGGATGTAGAATTTCAGCAGATATTAAGTAAGGTGAGTTCTGAACAAAGTATTTGCATGTGCCCCTCACCTCTTAATCTCATTATGAAAAACCTAGTAAAAGTGTCTGATGAAAATGTTACAACAATGAAATAATTTAAAACATCATTATTGTAAAAATATGAAATTATTTTGTAAGTTGCCTACATTAAGAAAATGAGAAGGTGTTAATTAGAGGGCTACAGCAGTATGTACAACTGTTCAAAATTAGTCATTTTTTTTGTTATACTTGAAAAGCTTAATTTCAGAATTTATGGATGAAGTTCACCATTTAGACCTTGTATTTCAGCCACTGGTTATTTTTGCAACCTGATTGGTAACAAGATTAAAAAAAATAGACTAAAAGCTTTATAATGTGTGCTCCATATTAATGATAGGAGACTTCTCTTTACTGTACTTAGCTTTTTCAAAGGGAATGAGTGACATACCTGTAGATATGGACTTACCTTTTAAAAATGCTCTGTGTAATGTCATTCATGAATTTCCACCAGCTGCCTTTCCAAAATGTCTTTTAAGAAGTCTAGAATTTCTCTTTACAGTTCTTTTATTTTCAAATATATGTAGAGAAATGTATGAGCTTTCTGCATTATCTGTCTTTATGATATTTGTCACAGCAAAGCTGGAAACCCTTACTAAACTTACTTTGTTAAAATTGCAGTCCTTTATCAATTTGACAAATGAAAATAAAACCACAACTCAGATGGTTAAAGCTTCATATATCATTAGCTTAACTAAATCAGAAGTCTTGAAAAATAAAGAATTCTTGTGCATAGTAATTACCTTGAATCCAACCTGGTGTGTCATACCAGCCGCATTGTTCTCCCAACCCTGTAAAAGTGCTATGCGTCTCACATTTATTCTGTGATAGATTTTTCTTTACCACTTAAATTAGATGTGTTATTTTAAATGAGGATGATTTAGGAAACTGAGGGAAAAACCTGACAGATACAATATTTACCATCTTGGATGTTTATTACAAAAAAAAAGTACTGATTTTTTAGTAGACTCTTTAGTAAATGTAGTAGATTTTTGTAGCTTGGAATCAAGTTAGCGATGGAGGTTAGCCGCTCTCCCCAAAGGGATGGTGGGAAGAGAAGGTATAAAGGAAATGACGTTCACCACTCCAGATGCTAATTTCTTTTCTTTCTCATGGCAATTTGAAGTAGTGTTTGGACCTTGTTTTATTACACGATAATTCCCCTTTTTCCGATTTCATGAATAATTCTTTCTTTTCAGTTTCCGCACTAGCAAAGGTGTTGGGTATTCTGCTCATTTTGTTGGCAACTGCTTAATAGTTACATCACTGAAGTCAAAAGGCAAAGGTTTCCAGCACTGTGTGAAATATGACTTTCAGCCACGCAAGGTAAGCAAAGTGGTATTGACAATAAAGAATAATATTGAAAATGTGACAAAGTGCTTCTGGGAAGAATTGCTAAAATCCCTTGAGTGCCAAAGTGTTAATAATCTATAATTTCTTATTTATAAATAGCTTTTCTGTTGGTCATGCAAAGTTTTATGTTAGTTGCAGATGAGAATCAATTAAAAAAATTTAATAATTTATAAAGTGACACTTCTATAAAGTCAGCTTGTTTTTAAAAATACTGTTTAATTAGCTTCAGACAAAGAATTTTGAGTATTTGTAAAATGGTTGTATTTTATTTTTAAAAGGCCATCATTTCTGAAAATTCTGTACTGCGTAAATTTGGAACAATTTTGCTGGCAATGCTGGAATTTCCTTATCTGTTGCTGGGAGATACAAGGCTCTGAACTTTTTTCTGTGTCAGTGGTGTTTTGGGATTTCTCATTTTTCATAGTAAATCTTGATTATTTCTCTAGGTCTTATTATTGTTCATTTCTACTCTGTGCCAAGTAGTCCTAAGTGACCAATGATTCTGCTGGCTTCAATATTTCAGTTAGCTGACTGAAGCATTGACTTTTCTGTACAACGAGCATTATGTGTTTGTCATTGGTAACAGCCTTGTATATATTTTGCTGTGAAGCTAATTTCTGGGTTTATGGCCTTAGAATTTGCATATTGATTTTCAGCGCTTATTTTGTTTTTAGAAGCCAGTCTCTTAGGGAGGGAATGCCATTGTTCACTTACCGGCTTTATGTTCTACTATTTTGTTTGGTATGTATTTGTGATTCAAAATCACTGATTCTAATTTTGTCATGTAGCTTTGAGGTAATTTGTGTTTTTTAAAACATAATAATATCTTTTTCTAGCATATTACTCAGGGATGTATAAAGTCTTATAAACACATAACTGCTGAGTGTATTGTAATGAATCAATTCTGTTTTGCAAATTTTTAGTTTTATAGCCAGAAAAGAGCTCTTTTCAAGTAGCATGTCTGATGCTACTGATAAATGCTTAACCCAGGAACAAATGGAATTTTTAGATTTGGGTTATGTTATTAATAACTAGCTTTTGGGATCTAGCTGATCATTTTTTTACTTCTTGTTGATGAAGAGGCAGTCTTTCGTATTTAACAAGATACTATTTTCATAATTTTTATTATGAATGACTAGTTTCCTTCATGCCATCCCTGGAAAATTTTAGCTCTTGCTATTCTACTTAAGACAGTTAAATCTTTAATACTAGTACATGTATATCGCATTAGATGAATATCAGTTTCAAATCATAATCTTCTGATCTGCAGAAGTATATCCAAATATAACTTCCATGCCAGTTCTATATTTCTCAAAGATCGTGCTTCGTACACTTTGGGTCGTATGTCAGATTAGACAGTATTTGAAATAAATCTTCTAGAATATAATTGCAAGTGGTTTCATGTGATACATTTTTTTCCATTAGTAACTTGTGTGTAGATGTATGTGGGAAGGTACATAACATGTAATGAATGGAAGAAAACTTGTCAAATACAATTCCTGTCTCTTAACAAGTCAAAACACATCCTGTTTAACATGTAGGTTGGTTTTATTCATGTTATTTAGGTATTACATTGGTTCCACTCTCCGAGCATTGGATGTATAGAGATGTGTATTAAAAAAATGTGTACCCATTTAAAAACCAGCTTACTGTCCAAATGCTAAGCGGAGAAGTGTGATTTTTGTCATCAGATGTACTATTTTCTAGCCATTTGCTTCCAGATATAAACATTTCAGCAGTAGCTTTTGCCAGAAACACCATGCGCATTAAACTTCTGGATAATGGTTTTTTAAATATTTTTTGTTGAATCACAGTAAAATTATATATTCAAGCCACCTGGTCAAAAGCTTTGTGTAGGCAGATCAGAAAGATACTATGTTCATGTGAGAATCTTCCCACTGTTAACTATGTCAAATGACACCATTGACAGAATAATATGTAATCTTAATTTAAAACTTTAAGATGCATCGTGGTAATTTTAGGTTTTAATTAGTGTATTTTAACAACATTACAAAAGCAAGTATTTATAAAATATATGGAGAAATTTGGTGACAATATTCCCAAATAGAAAATGTGAGTGTAGTATAGGAGACTGACCTCTCAACAGAGCTAAACTAGCTTTGACAGTGCTGCATTTAATATGTCTATACTGCTTTTGGGGACTCCAAAGTGATACTTTTGTGTGTTAGTAACCCCTAGTAATTTTTCCTCCCTTGAGTTCCAGCCTCAGCATCAAGCCTTATGTAAGTATGAACAGGAAAACACTGTAGTCAAGAGCAAACAACTTATTTTCAGTGTTTCTAATCCTGAAGACCTTTACTGATAGTAGTATAGACTGAAAGAAATTCCACAATTTGGAAGTGCTTCATGTGTGATGCCTTATCTCTCTGCTTGTCCTGTGCAATGGAGTAGGAATATGACTTACTTAGCAGTGGGTGATTAAGATTGAAAGTTTTCAGCAGTATAAAACAATAGACAGCCTGTTATCTGAAATGTCTTGGAATACTACCTAGGGAAGCTCTTGATACAGCAGAGAGGCATGATCTTGGTGCATTTTGGAGAAAATTATATAGGGAAGGGGACAATAGGATGAACTTAAAATTGTATTACTGACTTTGAAAATAAAAAAGAAAGGTAATTTTTCAACTAAACATTGAAGAAAAATTGTGTGTGAGATTATACAACTTGGTTTGGTTCATTGTGTAGTAGTATGGTCTGAAAACCATGTCCTGAGAGACAGAATAGGAGAGAAATCAATAAAATGCCCGTACAACATCAGCGAAGAACATTCACATAAGTGAGACATAGGTAATAGGAAATTATGAGACACACATATATGCTTGCTTCTACATATCTAGAAAAATAAAGGTGAAACTGGAAAGTCTATTTTAAATGAGGTTATTAACATAATAGGAGTATGAGAAGCTTTGTTGACCATCAGTGGGCACTCGTTTCAAATTGAGCTTAAAAGTGACAGTGGGGCAGGTCTTGCCAATAGAGGAGTGATGTCCTGTGATTAAGATTTAACCTGATGAGACATATAAATTCATTGTAACAATAAATAACAGAGTTGCTGCGCACTGAAAATCATTAACTGAAGTAGGAAAACTATACTATTCAGCTTAAATTGTTAGCCACAAGGAAGGTTATAGCGTCTGTGGTGAACTGGGGAAGATCAGAAAGCATACTAATATGAAGAAGCTTACATTAGCTTACATTACTTTGCTATAAACTGGGTGGCATCTTACTGGGATGAGAGTTCAAACTGTTAAATAACAAGCATTTGGATTTATTTCTTTTTGAAACTTTTAGAGACCTCGGAGGTTGACTTTTGCTTGACTTTGTCTTGAAAAATGCAGAATATGTCTGGATATGTAGGATTTCTGTTTCTGTTTTGAAAGGAACTGCAAAAAAATGCCTTCACTCCTTAGGAAAAAAAAAAGGAGCAGTTAAAAGATGGAAGTGTTTGACAGTGCTAGAGAAATTGCTTAAATCCAAACATACAAAAGGCTAAAAGCAAATATACAATTAGTCAAAAAAAATCCAATAGAAAGTTTAAAAGCCCCTCAGAGGTACCTGAGCACAGATAAATAGCAAAGTAGAAAACATTGTAAGTAAAAAGAATTTGTTCAGAAAGCAGAAGTTGTATCAAAATGAAGAATTCTTAGAAAAATATAAATTATGGCAAATTATGTGTAAAATGATAATTCAATTTTTTTTTCCAGTCCATAGGGGCAGTTAGATGAGTAAGGCTTAATAGGAGCCCTTGAAGAATATAATGTCATAACAAAAAAGCTAAATCAATTAGTTGCATCATTGTTTACTACAAGACAAGTCAATGGGATTGGGTCAGAGGAAGCGTCTCAAATTGCAGTGTCAGTAGAAGCGGTGTAAAAATCAGTAGTAGAGAGAGTAATTAGTTGCAGGACTGCACAGGATGCACCCCCAAGTTCAAAATAAATTTGAATAAGACATCTGCCAAATTTTTAATGATTATATATAATCTATTTTGTCAAACAAATGGGTGATGGAAGATGATACAAAAGTTTAGAAAAAGGCTTTTCTTATTTTTAGAATTGCATATTATCATGCCTGATTTTTTAACCATCAAAATGGGGTAGAAGCTAGAAGAATGGAAAGGAAGGATTAGAAAACACATAGATAAACATACTGGGGGCAAAGCAGTGCAATATTGCACTGGAAGTCTTGTCCACCACTTCTGTTCAGTTATTTGAAGGATTCCTACTGTGTAGAAGGACAGGTTTGTGAGCCAGTTGGTACACGCTGTGTGGATTCCCAAAGAACTGTAGGAATTATACTCCTCTGAAAGTCTTAAAGAAATTATGCTGTCATTTGATAAGAGAATTTATATGTTAAAATACAGGGATGGAAGGATATGAATCAAGTGCACAAGCAGGAATCTCAGAAGGACCTTTATTTTCTTGTCGATGAGAATGCATTATGGACTTAACTCGGTGGAGTTTGTCGTCCTCTATTTTAGGAACTAGCTTTGAAAACCTATGTTACTCATTTTATCTAGATTGATACTAGTGACAAATAGGACACAAAAATCCCTTTTAAATACTTGAATACTTGCCTGGCTAAAAACAAATTACGGTTTAAAATGTAAATGTAGTTAATTCAAATGCAGGAGTCAAGGGAGCATTTTTTTTGCTGGATTAGTTATGATAACGAGCTGGTATAGACTGTGCATGCATGCGCATGTGTACAGGCACGTGTATTCAAAAAAAGCTTGATGTTTTTTGTAGAGCTTGCCTTGTGGGTCAGAGTAACAGACATAGGTACTGCTCTGACATAGTGGTGATGCTAAAGATTCAAAAAACTTGTGTGAAAGGAGACTTGGACTAAAAGAAGCTGCATGTGCTTGAACGGTGGTTAATATGGGGAAATAAAAGAGGCTATAAGAAGTGGATTATATAATTTTCCTAAAGTTTGACATGGACGCCAAAGCTCTCCCAAGATAGCATTGCTCATATTAGTTCCTGATGGAGAGTGTTTCAACAAAAGCAATGAACTATTTATTTCCAAATGAAGGAGTCATCTACTAAGCTTAAGCTACACACAGGGACAGTCTTACAAACAGGTATGTTGTCAAAAATGCTCTTAAGCACTGTAAAGCAAAAATCACAGGTACAAGACAAATGGATAAAACTTGAGGCTTATGGTTGTGAGCTGATTTCTGATACAAAAATATTAGAACTGGAAAATGAGTAAACAGTTATAAAACTTACCACTTTGAATAGTACTTTTGCACAGAACACCTTCTGTTGGGATGAAAGCATTTAAAATCATTATCATTTAGTGGAGATTATTGGTAATTTAACCTTTGTAGGAGAGAGAACAGGCGAATTTTTCTTTTAAGAGATTTATGTTAGTTGGTGTGCAAGCTTTGGAAAAGAAGTGTTGATGAAAGCAGAGCTCTAGTCATGCGGTTTGCCCTTCGTTTCTGATTAGCATAGTCACCAGTTAAGCTTCTAGACTTTGAGTTGTGAATATTTTGTTGAATTTAAGATGGGTGTTCCTTTATGAAATAGAATCTGCGTACAAAATGGGGAACAATGTATGCTTATTGAGTTGTGGGGGTTTTTTTATTTTTTGGGGCGAGGGAGAGTAGCCTACAAAAAATACTTGTTCATTCTTGCTTAAAAAAAAAGAGAATTAGACTGGCCACACGTGATTTCAGAAGGCAAAGCTGTAGCAGTATGTCCTTAATCTAGTATTAACCAATAAATCTATTTACTTGGATATCCAAGAAGTGAAGTACTTTTATGTACTGTTGAATGATTGGTAGGGTTTTTTTCCCCTTCCGTTAACTATAGATTTTAGGGGGGGAAAATGATAATGTATTTTTAAAGGCCTGGAAACAGATGTGGAGAAATATCTGTGTTCTAGTTTGTATAGATACTACAGCTATGTAGCAGAATACAGCTCAATTCAAGGACTACTGCAACGATTATTGTCAAAATGTATTTTGCTGCATGCTTTTCTAATTTGTAGTTCTGTGCTTTGTCAGATTTTAAAATCAACATGTGAAAACTGTTTTGCTTTTGCTTTCTCTGAGGCAGAGAGGCAGATTTTTATATCAGTAGGCTCTGTATCTACTTACTCCACCTCAGGGAGAGAGTCACCAAGTGACTTATTAAAATAATACCCCAAGGGGTGCAGAAGTTCTCTGCTTTCAAAAAAAGAGACTTAGCTGAACATAAAAATCAAAATATAATAATTGAAACAGATACCAAGAGAGGGAAGATAAGTAAATTGTAAATTACTATTCCAAATTACTAAAGTACAAAATGTTGTTTTCAAGGCAGATGAGCTGGCTTTTTCACAGATAATAAGATTGGAGGGGGATGTGTTGAGACAGTATAGTTTCACCCCCTGTTCAAAGAAGGGATGCCTAGATCAGGTTGCTCTGGATGTTGTCCAGTTAGGTTTTGAATATCTCCAAGCAAGGAGACTCCACAGTTTCTCTGAGCAACCTGTGCTAGTGTTTGACCATCCTTACTGCTGACTATCGCCCTTCTTATATATGTTGAAGTGGAGTTTCCCTTATTTCGATTTGTGTCCATTGCCTCTTGTCCTGTCACTGGATACTAGTGAGAAGTCTCCGGCTTCATCTTCTTTATCCCCTGCCCATCAAGTATTTATACACATGGATAAGATCCCCCTGAGCCTTCTCTTCTCCAGGCTAAACAGACCCGTATCTCTACCTCTCCTCATGTGTCAGAGGCTTTAATCACTTAATCCTCTTTGTGACCCATTCTGGACTTTCTCCAGTATGTCCATTTTCGTCTGGTTTGTATATATTTTGAAATAATACAGACACTGATTATAGTTAAAGTGTGAGTTGATTTGCAGATCTTAAAGATTAAATTTCCATTCCTAGTCTTAGGTGAGTTTAGAGGTTTGGTTTTGAAGGAAACCTAGGGTTTTCTTCTTGAACTTACTCATCATGGACATACTGATTCCTGTTGAATGGATTATTTGAAAGATCACTATTGTTGTAGTTAGAAGTGTTTTACTGTGGTGCTTTCTCTGTTTGATTGTATAATGCATTTTTAGTGATATGACTGTTGTCCAAAAATTGAAAAATTAGTGGAATGGTAAAGAACAGAGGAAGAAAATCATATGAAGCAATCAGGATGATGTCTTAAACTGGGCTGTAAAATTTGCTTTTGTGAATTTTTTCTTTTTATTTAATAATCTCTGACAGAGAGCTATGATGAAAAGGCAGAGATAAGTGATCTTAATTTCTTCAGGTAAGTGCACATAGAACTGAATTTCCCATCAGAACTCAGTTATGCTTCGTGTTACAGTGTATAGTGTTTAAATTAAATTACACTTTCAGGAATGGAAGTGTATTCAATGTTTTAATTGTATGTATGCATTTTTGGCTCTAATCCCATAAAGGGATGCAGGTAGGTGCATCATTACATTTAGGCACAGTTCTACTGTCTAGACTTGAAGTTCCACTGACTTGACTGGTAATTTTATGAGTTTGCAGGATTTCATCTGTTTGTAGAACTTTACGAGACTGGTTACTTATTTTTAATGCCATTCTTTATCTTTGTGTTTTATAGTACAAAAATTGCCACTATATACTGATTTTCCATGTCTTTCCAGTGGTACATGATAAGCATTGTACACATCTATAATCGCTGGAGAAACAGTGAAATACGATGTTATGTGAATGGTCAGCTGGTATCCTATGGTGACATGGCCTGGCACGTTAACACGAATGATGTAAGATCTTATTTTATTCCTTTCTCATAGATTTTCATTTTGAAGTAAATTGAAAAAGAAAAAAAAAAGTACTGTATATGTTTTCTCTAGATCCTTGAAAATTTTCTGTCTTTTTTTTAACTTTCTCCTTTAATCTTCCTTAGTTATATACTTAATAAAATGTATTGTTATTGATTTTATATATTAATATTTTTAGAAGATTGAGGATTTTTTTTGCTGTGTTTTGCATAGCTATTTTATGAAATTTTCAGAGATCTTTTTTGGAGAGAATGTTATAGCTAGTATTTTTAATATGTGACACTGTATAGAGGACATTGATAACAGTGGGGTAATGCCTTGCTTTTTTCGCAGAAAAAATTGTGGTAGAGCTACAGATTTAACTTGAGAAAAGTCCTTAAGAAGCACTGATTCATTCTGCTGATGACTATGCATACTGTCAATGTATGCAAAAGTACTCATTTTTGTATCACATTTAAGTTCTGCGTTGGATTCAAGAGGCAATATTTGTTAATGGTTAAAAGATTTCTGTGCTTTTTGTGTTATTGAACATTAAATTTTAAGTAGCTTTTTTAATTTCAGTAGAACTGAGTAGCCTGAACTATAATCAGAGTCATATTGTTTTAAGCACTGTAAAAGTATAGTAAGACATCATTTCTTTTATGCCGAGTTTAGAGTTTTAAACCAACAAGACAGATAAGAGAGACAAAAAGTAAAAGCTAGAAAACGGAAGCATGGAGAAGTGTCAAGAGATTTATTGTATTAAGCAAAGTATAAAGTCTTAAATCTGTCTCGCAGTAACAAGTGTATTTTGCTTTTTATTGTTTGACTTGACATTACTAAATAGGCGGTTGACCAATATTAAAAACACTGTACTAAGTATTAAGGCATTAATATTTAATTAATATTGTTAGCAAATTAATTGCTACAAAATTGCATCCCTGAAATATTGAGCAATTTTCTTTGGTATTAAACTTTCGCATATTTGCCATCCAAACTACTTAAAAGATATTGAAAGACGTACAGTTTCATATCATTAGTCAGCTCAGAGCAAAGACAGTGATCTTGCATCTGCTTGTCCCTGAGGCAGGAACCAGTCATTTTTACCTGCAGAAGATAGCGTGTAAGTACACCTGTATTGGTTAATTGGACTGAGTTCAAATTAACAGTATATTCTTATAGGATATGCATCCATTTTCATATTTCCTATATTTAAATTCTTTTAATGAAATCTCTATAAGTTTCAAAATACCTTTTTTGAGCTCCTGTTTCATTCCTTCTACTTTGGAAGGTTTGAGAGTCTACACCTAATGATGAAGGAATTAGTCACTCCTTCTGGCCCAGCATTTTGGATGGGGAGGGCAGACAAAATGATTCTCTTGTGCTTGTCTCCAGCTAAAGCTGTGCTAAACTTTCAGAGGTGCTCATCAGCTTGCTACGCTTTTGTTATCTCTTATTTATAATAGAATTCTCAGTTGTTTCTGACTGCCTGTATAGGATAAGGAAGCTCTTTTCTACTTAAGGAAATTAACTGTCTTTTGCTAATTTCTAAAGGCAAAGTTGGATTTGAAAGAGAGAGTTTAAATATTACATGTTAATTAAAGTAGGGGGCATGTGCTTGCTGAAGCTTCTGATCATCATTCTTGTTTTTTTTGGTAGCATTTCTACTTGCAAGAAAAGGCAAGCCTTTCAGTTTTTGCAGAGCATGGTTTCTCCTTGGTAGTATAAGCATTTTTGTTATAGGTGACAATTTGATGACTGAAAAGCCAGCTGAGGTCTCAGAGGATCTGGGCTGAGTTACTAGTTACACAGCGTGGGGAATTTGTAATCCTTAATCGTAAATGATTAGCAGGAAGAGATGCTCCTTCTATTCATGTTTTCTTCACAGTATTCCTTTGTACTTTCTCGTGTTACAGAAGTACAATCTTCTCTTAAGGTGGGATTGGTTTACCAAGCTTTAGATGTTTTCGTATAAGTCTTTTAAGTTTCTGCTAAGGTTTTGTTTTGTCTACTAATAGACTAAGTTATGAAAGAGACTAGTTATCATTAGCTCTCTGCTTTTTAATAACAAAAACCTGTTGTATCAGAAGTAGGAAATAGAATAGAAAGTAGGAGAAAATCAGGAAAGGTGTATGAATGCAATAGTGTGTGTAAAATGCATCGAAAGGAAAATAGAGGAGTGCGTGCATACTATGCAAGTCGGAAATCGTTATTCTTTCTTTAAATCATATATCATGCGTAACTATATATGTAGATTATAGTGATAGATTTAATAGTACAGATTCAAAAACAGATAGTGAAAACTGAGAAGGGAACAGGAGTTGCATATTGTTGACTAAGTGCATCTTACTCTTTTCAGTCTTTTCATTTAAGAGAACACTGAGAGATAATAGAGATGTAGTGTTTAAAACATTAAATATAATGAAGACGAGATTTTTCAGTTGCTCACTGTGTCGAAGCTACCACTGAACAAAATGCATTAAGATTAAATTTTTTGTAGATTAATAAAACATTAATTAGATTTGCATTATTGAGTTTAATATTAGGGGACAGAGTTGAATTTTTTTTTTAAGCATAGGTTTTTTCTTGGTAGAGACTGTGAACTTATTTTATTTTTTTTTCCCAGATTGATCTTGCTTTGCAATGCTTATATTTTATGACCTTTTTTTCAATATCTGAAATTTACCTCTTGTATCCACAAAAGAACTGAAGAATACCTCAGTCTACAATTTTCATATGTACCCTCAAAGACACTGAAGTAAAGATGCAGATGACAAAAAGGGTGAAAGTTTAGAAAGATGCTTTTTTTTCATTTTTAATATTTTTTTTTCTTGGGTTTCTTTTAATTCATTCTCATTTATACACAGCCCTGAAATCACTGGGTTCTGAACTGTTTCTGTAATATGGGCAGTGAGATATAGCATATGACATGCAGTAGTCATTAAGGCTTCACAATCATATTCTTCACAAATGTGTGTTGTCTTAATAGGCAGGTTTTCATCTAGGGATTTGCAAAATGTGTCGTATGCGCAAAACTCTAAATCACTCAAAACTTCTTCAAGATTTTTCGTTTTATTGAGGGGTACTACATGTATTAATAATGTTGTACAATGTTCAGCCGAAATGTTGGAGGATATGAGTGTGGATGAAAAAGGGGAAGACACTGTAAAATTCTTTGTATAGCCATTTCTATTGTGAATGCTGCTGATATACTGTTACCACTGAGCCATTTTGGCTCCACCTCCATTATTGCTATTTAATGAAATATAAAAACCATACCAATGCTGAGATTCATTGTGTTAGGGTGCTACACCAGATACAGTAGCTAGTGGTAAATAACTCATTGAGTTTATATTCCAAGGAATACATATAGCTAGAAATTATGACAAAAAGATTAAGTGAAATGCATGACAGGGTATAGCATAATAAAATGTGTGCAATTGCTTGCTGGTCAGTAGTCACGATCAGCCTTACGGAGTGAATTTTTTATAAGAGATCAAGTACACTTTAAGATGAAAGTTAAATTGGAAGAGTTTGGCTATTACAGCTGTTAGATTAGGAATTCTCCCCAGTTATGGGAAGTAACTTCTCTTTGAGGTGTAGAATATGGGGATACGGAGGATTGGTGGAAGATACTTGTTAGGTAGCTGGATGAATATAAACTTGATGATGTCCTGACATCTTCCACAGTACAGTGCATTTCCGTTGTAGAATAAGGAAATTGTAGAAGGGTTTAAAAGTTGACATAAGTGGTGAAAAGCCAACAGCTTGATGACGTCAGTAGCACTTGGGTTGTATTTGAAAGAGGGCTTATAAACCTCAAGAATATTAAGGATAAAATTATGTCCTTAAGTAACAAAGTCCATAAGTCCCAAGAGTTTGAATTTTTTCTGTAAATAAAATAGGAGGATTCAGACCAAGGCACTGAATGAAGCAGATCTATCAATCACCTCATCTTGGTGTCATTAGTGACATATTACCAGAAATGTACAGAAATAGTTGCACAAACTTGGATCAATTTGTGTCCGTCAGGTTTTAAGCTGTGCAAATGTGAGATAGTTGAGGAAGACCAAATGCACTACGAGTGTAGGGTGCTGATTTTTAAATAAATAAATAGATAAATCAGGTTTACAGATTGTTTGGCATGTGGAACAGAAGTGAATAAAATTTGCCAGAGGATCAGGAGTTAGCCTTACCCTCCAATTAAAAATAATGGAAACATCTAATCCAGAATGAAGTATCAGAAATTAGGAAAGCGTAATCTGGTAAGAATGAAAAAAAGACAGAACTGGAGATTACTACAGGTTAACGGACCTAGAATGTAATTATATGTAAAACTCAGAATCCATTGAGAGCTAAAATGGATGTTGTAGAATTAAGGCTAACTAGAAGAATCCAGAAAATCCCCTTGTAATAGGCAGGAATGTATGTGTCGGAATTGTAAGTATAAACCAGCAAAAAGCGTGACATCAGTAGCTCAGACAAATTCCTCAAATAAGCATTAAGAATGGCAATTGCTCAACATGACTTGACTTAACACTTTTTGACATTAGTGGCACAGGTGTCAGTAAAGCCTTCAAGGCTGAGCAAGGCTTCGGTGAACTGAATATTGTTAAGTTTCACCATTAGATTTGCCAGTAGTCAGAGTGGACTCAGCCCACCTTCTGCACTGTGCATCCTGGATATGACTTTGTAAACCAATTTTGATGTAGTTTTTTTTCAGAATTTTTTTAGTTTTGTCCAGAATAATTGTAAAAAAAATTTAGAAATTCCAAGGGAAAAATGTAAGAGGTATTTGGTCAAAAGGAGGATAAATCAGGGATAAAATCCTGGATGCCTCTTATCTCACCTCATTGCAAAGCTGAGCTCCAGATCTTTGACTTCCTTCTAACTCTTTAGACAGAGTCCCCTTTTCCTTGTTAATAGCTGATCCACCTAGATCAGTTGCTGTAGCAGTTCACCGTATTTGCTTCCATTCTCCAGACTAACAGAAGTTTTTCTCAGGGTTAAACTCAGCAGCCAAGCAAGGTGAAAAAGCAGACTTTCTAATGCAGATTCTACTGGTTTGCAGATTCATCTCTAAAAGTGACGCTTGATCCTTGTTTCCATTAAGTAAAGTATATGTGACTCAAGGAAACTGAGAGGATAGCCTTGTGCTTCAGGTGTTGTTCTCTTGTGCTGCATCTTGTTTTCTAATTCCCCAGATCTTTATTCTAGACAGTTACATTCTAAACTTTGTTTCATCTGAAAGCCTTTTTTCTTGGAAGCATCAGAAGAAATTAACCTAATTCTTGCAAAATAATTTTTTTTTTGGGGGGGAAAAAGCAACAAAACCCCACTTCAAATCTGAAATAATAGGAAATGGGCAGATGGAGAACTGCAGAAGACCTTTGTGCAGAGGAATAGTTGCTGGAAGGAAGAATGGAAAAAAGCAACTCTTGTGACTGTGGAAGAAGACGGAAGAGGAGTTTAAGTTCAAACCAAATCAGTATAGGCTGTGGGCACAGAGGAAGACTGTGCACCAGCTGCAAACTAGAAAAAAATCATATTTTTTTTTTCTGCTAACAATGTTTAGCTATGTTAGCACAACAGTGAAAGGAGAGTGCATTTCCACATGTGCTCGTGTGCATTAGCAGTGGGAGTTCCGATTATAATTACAAGGAACTTCAAAGCTTTTGTGTTTCCTAGAAGGCAATAAGGAAGGTTGTTTGGTACTTGAATGTACTTTTCTAATTTTCTCTGTTGTATGTCGAACAATTAATAAAAAACAAACCCTAGCAGCCAGTCATAACAGCATTGTAATACTGACCCGCAATACAATTAATGCTATGATATGCAAAATGAAGTTCTTCACTGCAGGGAATCAGGTATGAAATAATAAATGATTGATTTATTTTCATAATTAGTCTCCCTTTATTTTTCGGCTTCAGTAGCTGTACATGAATATTACTTCATTGTATAGTTTATATGACTAAACTTTGTTAACATTGCTTCTTTCTGATACAGAGCTATGATAAATGTTTTCTTGGCTCTTCGGAGACTGCTGATGCTAACAGAGTGTTCTGTGGCCAACTTGGAGCAGTATATGTATTCACTGAAGCACTCAACCCAGCACAGATTTTTGCAATACATCAGTTAGGACCTGGATATAAGGTAATAACGGATCTCAAGGAATGTAAAACTGGAAAAATAAAATAATTGATAGATGTAGTTGGAAGATATGTAGGAGGGTAGATATTCCTCTTAGCATCATGCAGACCTGTGTGATTTGTTTTCAGCAAAAGAAGAACATTTCTTCAAGTTTCCTAACTAACCTTAATTTCCACTGGCTTTTTGAAAGATGCAAATCATTTATTTAAAGAGTAGCTGGAACATGTTTGTATGTGAAATTTATGACTTTCTGTCATAATCCTATTACAGCAGTTTTGTATTTGGTGTACTGAATACCAGGGGAATATCTTTCTTCTCTACTGTTCATCTTTAAAATCTTAGTTAATGCAGGTTAACATTCAAAAAGGCGTAATAAACCAATTCTGTTCACATACATGGTTTCAAACAGTTCTGCTGAAGTAAAGTTGAACTTTTTACTCCTACATTGCCAGTGACATTTAGGGGACAGTTTAGACAAATTCGTGGTGCATACATAAACTTGGATCCCTAGTATAAACAGTTATTATGTGTTGGAATGTCTTGGAATGGCTGTGTATTTCATCAAGAAAAGCAACGCAGATGCTTTGCAGAAGTCTGCAGAAACTGCCCAGTGGAGAAGGCTTGAACCCAGCTGAATACTGTTCAATATCTACCATCAATTATTCCCAGGTTTTCTTTTTCTGATTTGTGAAATTTGCAGTATCATCTGAAGTAAACTTTCAGTTTTTTAGCAGATATCATACACTCTGATAATAAAAACTGTAAAATATAGAAAATAAAAATCAACATTTAGATTCTAATAATATTAATTTACTGTGCTGAAAATGATTGCTCTAAATCATTTAATGACAGCTAACCCTTGAATGACAGTGACAGCTGAAAATATCTTTATGGTATGTATGCAGTATGAATACTGGAATAGATGTTAGGGTTACTTGAAGAAGAGGAAGTGTGTTACGGTAGAAAAACCTGCCTTGAAGCTAGTACTGTTCAGTCAGTCAAGAGAAGTGTATCACCTGTGCAAACAAGGAGTACTTTATTCCAGTCTTAATACTGTATTTTGTTTGAACAAATATTTCTGCAAATGTTTTTCTTGGTTGTACAAAAAAAGTAATGTAACCTTATACTTCTTAATAATACGTGTAGTAAATCTTTATGAATTTATGAAGTTCCTGGGTTTGCAGCAGCACAATGAAGTGATGTTACATAGGAATAATGCTTTCATTTGTTTCAAGACGTGAAAATTGTTATGTAATATTTCATGAGTGTTGAAGGGGTTCATAAGGCACACATGCTCTCATGCTAAATGGTGTTTCCAGTAGTTACTGCACTAACCTTATTAGAGTGTTGTCAAATTACCTTGCTTGATTCAGCGGCTTCCATTGAACTACATTTCTTCACACCTGTAGCCCCTTACAGATTTTTGTGAAATGTCAGTTAGTTGAAATGTAATACTTTGGGGATATTTTTCTTTGGTATATCATGCTTTTAGATTTAGGTCATGTTCCCAGCACAGTTAATGCCTCCTTCCTCTCTAAAGCAGCTTCCTTCCTTGTCTGAGAATCTGAAAATATATCTTCCTTATAGCAGTTTAAAAGAGCAGGTTCCTAGAACAGGACTCCAGAAATAACATAATTTCTTTCTCTAACTTCCTTATTTCCACACAATAAGACAAATCAGAATCCTTTTTTCTCACCCTCTTCCAACTCAAGACCTACCCACAACCAAAAATAGAATTGTGTCCTATAATTTATAGATCTTAGGGCACTGACTGTGGCTTTCAGTCAAAGCTTGCCTCTTTCATGTCTCAGTTAAGTTAATTTCTGTAAATTCTTTCAGATTCTGTGTGGGTGCAAAGGTCCATCATTTCAGAACACTTCAGTGTGGTATTTCATAGTCTAGGGGAGCCTCAGTAGCTCAAATTGCTGGACATTAGAGATCACATTATAACTCTTACCTGACTTGCTGATTCAAACTGACCTTTCAAAAACTTTCTTGAGTAGTTCATTACATGTTCTGTTCATTCTAATTGTTGGTACTGTCAGCCAACTGGGAGAATCAACTGTTCAACTTTTCCAAAAGAGCAGCTGTTCTAGATGCATTGTGTACTCCTGTTGTGCCAAAGCTATTCTTCCAAAGGAGAATTATTCAAAATACTTCAGAATTTTTGGAGAATGTCTTCATATAGATGTTTTTTCTTTCCTATGACTGTCTGTGGTAGTTCTATTGATTTACAATTCCTCCTTTAGTCCACTATATCCCAGGATTTTCATTCTTTAGGAACAGTGACCATCCCTTATTTAACACTCTACCTACTTTGTTCATGACAAGAGACTGTGATTTTGCCTCTCATTCAGCTACCCTACAGGACTTTTACTTACTATGTTGACACTTTCAGTTGCTAGAGGTTGCAGAAAGAAAATCGAAATGAGAGCAGCATCCTTGGTCTCACTGTGCTTTTTCTACTACCCGTCATTGTTCCCAGGCAGCAGAGAAGAGAGAGAAGCGTGTCTCAGCTGTGATCTTGAGGGGCTGATAAACACAGAATAGAAGGGCAAGGAAGGTAATGTTGGAGGAAGAGATGCATCTGATAGCAGGGTTTGGTGCTGTTTATAAAGGGACGTTTCAACAAAGTCCTTCCCTAATAGCCCTGTTAAGTCTGCGCCACTCGTCTTAACCCTCCCATACACATTTCAAAGTGAGTTATCGGATTATTCCATAAGTTGCTGCATCTGACTTTGCTCTTGAGTGGTGCTGCGATATCGATCTTTTAGTTGTGTTTGAAGGTTGGAGTAAAAATGCATTAATGCATACACATACAAACTCACACAAAATGCTCTTGAAAATTCAAATTTGCTTAACCTGATTGTAAAATATACTACAAAATAATATTCTGTGTGTGGCCACTGAACCTACAATAGCAAGATGGGGCAAATGGTAAATGAAAAAGCAGCACTCTTGCTGTTGAAGGAAAGGGAAAGCTGCTGATGTTTAGTGGTCCTGATCAAGCACAGCTTCTTTTACTGGAATAGACAGTGCTGGAGTAATTCTCAGCTCTCTCTGTTCCCTCTCCTCTTCCTGTAGGAGCAGCAGCTATCCTTGATACCTTCTTTATGGGTCCTGTATATATTTTTACCACATATAGAATATGTTCAATCTAAGGCTCTTTTTTGCTGTCTTTATGCCCTCACACTGATTGTACCAAGTCTCAAAGTTGCATTCCTTTAGTGACCAGTAACTAACAATTTGTAATTTAAGCTTACACGCTTGACAGCCTCTGGTATCCTCCTGTGGTTCTGGATTTTCCCAAGTCCCCAGTACAGTATGTATATACTGAATTTCTTTTCTCTTTCAGTAGATCAGTGTTAGTAGTAAAGGAGTATTATATATCAGAATTTGTAGCCTCTCTTCTCATTCTGTTACAATAATCTTTTGGGTAGGAGACTAGCATTTCCAGTTTATGATCACTTTTGTTAGGCTTTGATGGCAGAAAGTCCCTTTAATTCCTGGTTTTCTCAAAAAAATATGAGACAGTATTATATTGATTCATAACTTATTTGTGCTTGACTGTCAAACAATGGTCTCTGATAAATTCTTGAGGCATAGTAAACATTGAAAACTAGTAGGTAGAATAATGCCAGAATTTGTTTACGAACCTGATTTTATTTTAACTCACACAGTTTAGAAAGTTGCAGAATCTCATGGTGGTGAAATGATACAGATTTTGTGTTGAAACACTGACATATTTAAAATGGCAAAGTTATAAAAAACTATATAGAGATAAAACATTCTGAGCTTTGCAGTCTGACAAAGCATAGAGGCATGAAAAATTTTCTGGGTAAGAAGTGTTTTCTTGTAGTAAAGCATCAAAATATAGTGCATGTAGAATGCAGGTATCTTTGGAAATCAATGAAATCACTAAATTATTTCTGTCTCTGCAGACAGTGCACAGAGATTTATCTGTATAGTTAAAAATGCCCTCTGGGGAGAAATACATCATCTCCTTCCTCAGTACAAATCTGTAATCTGTAGCAGTCATTTCCTGATAAGTGAGATGTAGCCAGCCATATCAACAGAGAGCCAACTCTCAAGCTCTAAGCATAATACTCATTCGCTGGGTTTTTCTACTGGAGTAAGCAGTGTGGCACAATAAGAACACATTTCTAGATTAAAACGTTTGGTGCTGAGGGCTGAATACCCACAGTGTGTGTATTTTGGGTTTTTGCTTCAGACTGGTTTTAGTCTGATCCTTTGGCTGAATGACTGCCACCAGTTGGAGGCCATTTCAGTTTCAGGTGAAAGGAAGCCTCTTTGGTTCTGAACAGCTTTGCGGTGTGAACAGAGCAGCAAGTGGGGATCACTGGGAATTTCCCTACAAAATGGACTCCTAACCCCAGTGCAAATCACAGAATCACAGAATAGTTGAGGTTGTTGGAAGAGACCTCTGGAGGTTATCTGGTCCACCCCCCCTGCTCAAGCAGGGCCACCTGGAGCTAGTTGTCCAGGACCATGTCCAGACAGCTTTCAAGTATATCCAGTGGTAGAGACTCTACCACCTTTATGGGCAACCTGTGCTAATGCTCGGTCATCCTCACAGTGAAAAAGGATTTCCTGATGTTCAGAGGGAGCCTCCTATCTTTCACTTTGTGCACACTGCCTCTCGTCCAGTCACTGGGCACCTCTGAGAAGAGCCTGGCTCCATCTTTTTTGCACCTTCCCTTCACATATTTGTACACATTGGTGAGATCTCCCCTGAGGTTTCTTTTCTGCAGGCTGAACAGTCACAGCTCTCTCCGCTTTTCCTCATAGGAGGGATGCTCCAGTTGCTTTGTGATTTTAGTGGCCCTTCATTGGACTCTCTCCAGTAAGTCCATGGCTCTCTTGTACTAGGGAGCCTACAACACCAGGTGTGTCCTCACCAGTGCTGAGTAGAGAGGAAGGATCACCTCGCTTGACCTGCTGGCAGCACTCCTCCTAATGCAGCTAAAGACAGCATTATCCTTCTTTACCAAATGTAGATTAAACCACTGACCTCCCATTCACTTACTTTTGCCCTTCCTACTTGCATTCTCTGTTATGGTTCCTGCATCTCATACATTTGCAGCATGGCATTGCTGCCTCCCTTCTGCCTGATGCATCTGCTCCAAGGGTTCTGCCACAGCTGCAATCATGTGCCCAGTCGATTCAGTCTACATCAATCTTACAACCCACATACAAATGGATGCTTGTCACAAGACCTTATATTGCTGTGTGTCAGTCACTTGCGCAAATGCGCTTTCCCATCCTGGCTGTAAACAAGGAATTTCGTGAGGGTTTCCAACAGCCTTACAAGCTCTGCAGAAGCTGAGCTGGATGGATTTTATGAGTTTGCATAACTGGTAGGAACCTGTAATTTGTTTGGAAAGGGCAGCTGATAGCCTGTAAGTTGCCTGTTTTAATTCTTCTAGCCTGGATAACGAAACCCCTAGTGAAAGTACTTTCAATAGTTTCATGTTATATGATTTCTTACCATGTGGGGGGAGGGAGGGAAAGATATGGTAGGACCAAAAGTATAAACAGAATTGTGAGGGCTATATGCAGTGAAAACAAGCAAAATGATTCACAATTAACCTCAGCAACAAATTATTTTAAACTGAGTAAGATTTTAGAAATATAACTTTTTTTATATATTGCATTAATTAAATGGTGGCCATATCTAACTAATTTGCTTTAATTGTATCAGTACAGCACTGTATGCTACTGCCAGTTATCTTTTTGCCACTGTCAAAAGATTGTTACATGCAAAAGTAGTTATGTGCCAAGTAAATCTGTCAGTGCTTTGGAGAAACGCAGAAATCTATCTTCCTGTGCTTGATTGATTTAGCAGTGTTGACAGAAAAACTAGTTTTAGATCATATATGAATCATGGTATGTTTAAGAATAATAGAAATTTTCAGTCTTCCTTTGTAAAAGCTTTGAGTTTGAGAATCATTAACTTGAAATGTGGCATTTATATTCTTATTTGGATTTTTTTTAATGCAAGTGACTTGTTTATATATACTTTTGACTGTTAATGAAGTATAAGTTTTAATGAAGATGGTATAGGAGCCTATATTCTAGTTTGACTTTATGTAAACTAAAATACAAGGCATTGAATTTGTTCTTTATTTTTAATACATTGTGTGCTCAATTTTGTATTTTAACATATTTATAGCTGTTTAATATGACACATTATTTCCAGATAGTTACTTCTGAAGCTTGTTAACACTGATGCTGAAAGGAGAGAGAAATAATACTGCATAAAACACCAAATATTATGTTGACAAGTTGATGTGGAGTAAATAGAAAAAATTGTCTCATTGTTCAGTAGCATTAAACTACTGGCAAATAGAAACATAGTTTAGCACTTTCTATCTCCCTCTCAAGTCCAATGTATTTTATGCACATTTTGTGGCAAGGATGTTGTCTAAAATATTTATATTTTAAAACATTTTCTCTTTTTTTTCTCAGAGCACATTCAAATTTAAATCTGAGAGTGACATTCATCTGGCTGAGCACCATAAACAAGTGCTATATGATGGGAAACTTGCTAGTAGCATTGCTTTTACTTATAATGCGAAGGCTACTGATGCTCAGCTATGCCTTGAATCCTCACCAAAGGAAAATCCTTCAATTTTTGTACACTCCCCCCATGCTCTTATGCTTCAGGTTTGTGCTACTAAATGGATGTTCTGTGATAACTGTTAGTTCAACATCATTTCGGTAATACGAGGATTTGTGTGCTAGTGTACAAAGAGATTGTTATTTTGTATTATTTCAGCTCTTACCTACCACTTGAACTGTTCTTTCTTTTCTAACTTCTAGAGTATGAAAATATTTATTTCTTTCTTAAGGAATATTTACTTCATACCATAAGGCACAGTTTGCCATGATACTGAAGTTCTGTTTCGTGTTTGTCTTTAAGTATAGTGATTATAATTGAAACACTAGTAGTGAAAATAAGTGAAAATAAATCTGATTTAGTTTGCACTTAATTCAGTGTTAAAGTGTTCCCAAGTTATGTTTGTAACTGTGCTTTAAAATTGAGATTAACTGAGATTTTTCCTTTTATTTATTTATCTTATTAATTTAGGATGTGAAAGCTATCGTAACCCACTCCATTCACAGCGCAATTCATTCCATTGGAGGGATTCAAGTTCTTTTTCCTCTCTTTGCCCAGTTAGACAATCGACAGCTGCATGACAGTCAGGTGGAAACAACAGTTTGGTAAGCTTCTTTCAAGAAAGATCAAAACAAAATTAAGCTAAGAATATTTCTGTTTTCACTGGGGGAATGTTTCTGAATGCTGTGACTTGTGAGATTGCAGGTAGAACTGGCATAAAATTCATTGGATAAAATAATGAATTCAAATCATTCTAGAGTCTTTAAGGATAGTTTTGGGTCAGTTTTTGCAATTTCTGAAAGAAAATAATGTGTTTTTACTTGACAGTACAATGTTGTTTACTTTCTCAAAGTCTGTGTCATTTGAATTCATATTTTGTAACATTCAAAATCAAGGAAAGATATCTCCTTCCATATTACTATATGGTCAGAAAGTCATAGAGCTATGGTCGGTTACTTTGTGGCCGTATTACAATTACAGCAGTGACTGGGGATACACCAAGAGAGTTTTAAACAGGGTCATACGAAGTCTCTGCTCTGGTGGTATGGAGGTAACCCACAGGTTGAAAAGCCTCCACAAAAGTTAGGTGAATGCTTCCATGCATGGTCTACAAAGGAGTGCTTACCAGTCTGTCAGTACCCACGCTGACTTCTTCAAAGCTAGCTTAACTGTAGTTATTTTTGCAGAGAAGATCTCTTGCCACCTGCTTATCAGGGCAAGTTCCTATTCTAGAGACAACACAAGATGTCTAAACTTGTCAGAACAAAGTGTGTGGCCTAAACCTAAGCCTTTGGAAGTAACAAAACTGAAAAGGTAATGCTGAAGAACTGGTACAGTGTTTTCCCCGTAGCTTGGTATCTAACCTAAACCTGCTAAAAAACACTGTTTAGATGGACAGCATAAGCTGACTCCTGAATCTGAATAAATTTATAAAATAGGTGCATAATTCAGAGTACATGGCTCATTTTCCTGCTTCAAATCACAGAATCACAGAATGTTAGGGGTTGGAAGGGACCTCTGTGGGTCATCTAGTCCAACCCCCCTGCCGAAGCAGGGTCATCTTCAGAAGGCTGCACATGACCTTGTCCAGTCAGGTATTGAATATCTCCAGAGACGGAGACTCCACAACCTCCCTGGGCAGCCTGTTCCAGTGCTCCGTCACTCTCAGAGTGAAGATGTTCTTCCTCATGTTCAGCTGGAACATTCCTGTGCTTCAGTTTGTGCCCATTGCCCCTTATCCTGTCACTGGGCAACACTGAAAAGAGGCTGGCCCCATCCTCCTGACACCCACCCTTCAGATATTTGTAAGCATTTATTAGGTCCCCTTGCAGCCTTCTCTTCTTCAGGCTGAACAAGCCCAGGTCCCTCAGCCTTTCCTCATAGCAGAAATGCTCCAGTCCCCTCATCATCCTCGTAGCCCTCCGCTGGACTCTCTCCAGTAGCTCCTCATCTTTCTTGAACTGGGGAGCCCAGAACTGGACACAGTACTCCAGATGG
>Ga0065711_1033306_pt1 | contig 25742 bp, 16 predicted proteins | sample Hoacrofraction12_FD_59098 | JGI IMG/M metagenome (GOLD analysis project Ga0065711, IMG submission 59098) | Hoatzin crop microbial communities from Cojedes, Venezuela - Epithelial fraction 12 v2 (version 2) | ecosystem: Host-associated > Birds > Digestive system > Esophagus > Crop | place...
GCCTTGGCCTTCCTCATCGCATCCCTGCATGCTCTCACCACGTTTCTGTACTCTTCCCAAGTGGCCTGCCCCTCTTTCCACATTCCATGGACCTTTCTCTTCCACCTGATCTCCGCTAGAAGCTCCTTATTTAACCATGCAGGTCTCCTGCCTCTTTTGCTCGATTTCTTTCTCAGGGGGATGCATTGCTCCTGTGCATGGAGGAAGTGTCGTTTAAAGAGCGACCAGCACTTATAAGAAGGTTATCAAGAAGACATAGCCAGGCTCTTCACATTGGTGTATGGTGAGAGAATGAAAGACAGTGGATGTAACCTGAAGCAAGAGAGATTCCAATCAGAATAACAAAAGACAGTTTTGCTATGACAGTCAGGTATTGGAGCCACTTCTCCTGAGGGGTTGTGCAGTCTCTGTCCTTGGAGATTTTTCAAAATACAGCTGCACACAGTAACCTGGTCTGACAGCACAGCTAAACCTACTTTGAGCAGCTGGTTGGACTAGAGATCTATTGAGGTCTCTTCCAAGCTGAATTGTGATACGATCTTGTGATCTTGTGATTCTAGCCTAGAAGGAGTAAGAGAGCTTTACTTGGGATTTATAGGCTGTTGTTTTGATGTAAAAAATCAAGGAACTCACTCGAAAAGATTCCTCTTAATTTTTTGCATGTTTTGGATTACATTTTATGAGAATATGTGGATTCTGTTTTGATCTGGTATCTCAAGGTGATGGCTCTTCAGATGCAAGGAGTCTGTTTGCTGTAAGGATGCAAACTCGTATAGATGATAAAATGAAAAGGTGATGCCTGTGAAGAGAAAACCTGGTTACATTGCTAGGTATCCTAAGAAATTATTTTTAAAAATATTGCTGTCTCTCTTTCTGGAAGGTGTTTAACAGCAAATATATATTCAAAAATAATTCTCTCCCCCCCCTGCCCAAATCAGATTTAAATAATTTTTAATTTTCTCTCTAATTACATGGACAGAGATACACTTTGTATTTTGTACACAGACCTCTAAGTTTTGACACTGAGGCTTTTATCCAGTATCTCAGAAGATATCGCATTCACCAGGCTGCTAGGCAACTGAGGATCAGGTCTTTTCTTTGCTGAGTCTTTCTATCAAACTAGAGTGTAAGGAGGGAATCGAAAGAAAGTGCAGTTCTTCCTGAGCAGTTTTCTGACTGTGCTTGAAAAATTTATCATTATTTATGCACCTTCACTAAATTAGCCTTTATTCTCAAGAAGTTCTGTATCAAATAATGTAGTTGTTTGTGTTAGAGACATGATTTGCTGGAACTAAAAAAGCCAGTTTCTCATTACTCTGTGTACCAGTTTAGCCTACTACACATAGTTATATTCTTTACAGGGTTATCACACATACAGCCAGACTAAGCTACACTTATCACAGAAGTATAATAATTTCGGGTCTGAACATCATTCTTAGCAGAGAATTATCATTATCTTTTTAGCTTATCATTATTTTTTTTCTATCCCCCCCATTAATCATGTCATTTCTTCCAATTAGAATGTTAATTTCTTAGGTCAACCTTTTTCTTGCTTCGTCTCTGAGAGCTTCTCCAGAACCTACATACAACAATCATAGGCTTCCTGAATCTATCCTTCATGTCATGCTTCTTCATCAGCTTTGTCTTGGACAGAACCTCAACACCAAGCCCGAGAAAGCTTTGCTACTGGGTCACACCTTTGTTAGTAAACAAAAAAATGCCAGGGACAATTCTGTTCAGTAAGTGAACGGGCACTTTCTGTCTATTTATGCTGGATGGCTGAATCCAGCTTTGATGATTCAATGTGGCTAATTCAGGTGTATATAAAATTTGTGGATGACAGTGTGAGTTTACACCAGGAGATTTTGGACTGTAACACGTGGCAATTTGACAGTACTTCCTGTTCAATTTAATTTTATGGGCTTTGTACCCAATAAATCAGTTTGAAATGCTGATGATTAAAGTCAGTGTTGCTAGAATCCACTTACCGAGTCTCAGAAGCATTTCTGTCAAGTGGGCCTTGGTTTTTTGCTGAGATTTTACAGCAGTAGAAAGACTGTTAAGTTCAATGCTTCTGCAATCAGTCTCTGAATTCCTCCCCACTGCCTCCTTCACTTCTTCTGCATAGTCCTTTTCCTCTTTAAGAGGCATTTTTGGTGCAAATGCTACAAGCTTTTCTGGGCTATTTGGCCTTATGTGAGAAATCACTCCTTCTGACCTCATACAGTGAAGCATCAGTAGTTTAACAGAATGGCAGAGACGGGACAAAGTGCACTAAAACCCTGGAGGAGGTGTCTGTTTAGCAAGCTTGAAAGCATCTTGACATTCTTTTGACCAATGTCGCTATTTATTTTTCTGTAATAGCTCTGTCACAACACTAACTATGGTAGACAGATTCACTATGAATTTCCCCTGGTAGTTTATCATAGCCAGAGAGAAAGTTAATTTCCATACCTTTTTCTTTGTACATGAGCTTGTGTAACATAGAGTATCCAGCTGCTTTTCTGAAAGAAGAGTAAAATACCTCTGCAATCTGAAACTTGACTGCATCTGTAGATTTTCCTAACCTCAGCCCTCATTTTGCTAGAGCCTCAATGACACCTCCAACAACTTAAAACCTTTCTGATCTCTCCCTTCAGGAGATAAATGGCTTGCAATCACCACCTTTCAAAAGTCAAGCATTGATGAAAGGAGTGGATAATGGGAACACAGTGAGGAGTTATTTGTTAGAGCAATTATTCCCAATAGTTAAAGAACACTTAGAGTTTCAGTGAGCGAGCCTCTGCTTTCATACTTGCATCTGTTAATTCAGCACTTTGCCTTATGATGTAATGATATTCTTATTTACTGCTGATCCTCATGAAATTGCAAAGTGTTTTACAGAGGAGATCAGTAGTTTTCCCTTCCTTTTACAGTGAATTAATTTGGTCTGTGTCATCTGGCTAGGCCAGGAGAAAAATTCAGAAATCATAGGTCTTCATTTACTGCTTATTTTTTTCCCTGCAAAATCACTTGAATGCTTGTAATAATACTCAGAGGTCCCAAATGAGGGAGAAATACAGTCAATACTTCATTACAACAGCCTTAGCCAAAGAATAATTCTGTGTTTATGCTTCAAATCAAAACTCTTCCATAGGATTTAAGCATAGATATTCCATTAAGAGCGCAGGAGTAATATTTTTGTCAAAGAACAACACTCATGCCACATGAAACCCATGAGTGACAGATGTAACACATGAATACATAATACAGGTGTCCACCAGCCCTCAATCTTGTTTCCCGTGATCACCTTTTTTGTTATAATTGGGAGAGAGTTTTAAGGCACAGATAGCAATTAGGTTTCCAATTCCTATTAAAGCTGTGAAAGTGAGAAAACTAAGACCCTCTTGGGCTTTTTAAAACCTACCCATTACTTTTAGCATTTTTATTGATCTCTTCTGATTTAACAAAGAAGGCTAAGATGACCCTGTCACAATATTCTGGTGTCTTTCATGTATTTTGAAATTATAAACTATAAGAGCCTCAAATGCAATGTTACTCGCTCAGTTAGTCCAGCTGCAAAAAGAAAAGTATTAAAAATATCCCCATTCTCCCTAAGAATATTTACTCCACTTGTATTTATAGCTAGTTACAGACACAAGAGTAGCTCAAAACTAGATCCATTGAGGTCACTTTTGCTGTTTGGCTCTCCAAATGACTTGGATAGTTCTGATGTTTCCCAAATGCTCTTAATGCAATTAACAAAACATTCATGAGCTTTGGTTTCCAAGGAAAGGCAAGAACAAACAATATTATCCTCTCCCGTAACCTAAAATAAGGCAGCGCTGTGGGGCTGTTTTCCAAAAGAGCTGCATGATCTGTCTGCCATCGCCTGGAGGTTCACCATGGCTTACCTTCCAAATGATTTCTAAAAAAAATTGCTGTTCTCTTGATATTGGGCAGAAATGCTTAGGTCGTAGTGACATAGTTTAATTTTAGGCCTCACTACTTCGTATAAAAAATGCATGCCTTACTAACAATTATGTCCTTCAAGAGGAGCTAACAGACTGATAAAAGGGGAACATCCAGCCCAGAAGGCCCCGAAAACTGGATGATTGCTCAAGAAGCATGAAGTAAGCAAAGACCTAGGGTAACTAGGAAAAAGGGAAAGGCGGCAGGGGGAGATTGTGACCACTGACTCAATTCTGAACCAAAAAGACTGCACCCCCCTAGCCTGTGAGCATGCTAAGGAAAGTATGGCAAGAGTATACCTCTAAGATCGTGCAATGCAATGAACCAGTCAGAATACAATAACTAATTTGTCTGGTTTTGTAAGAGTAAATAGTCCTTGTGACTCTGCTAAGCAGTGTGCCAGCTTTGTGGAATTATCTCCTAGCACCCATATTTGCACAAATATGGAATAAAGACAATACCTTTGCTCTGTGTGTATATTGGTGTATCGTACACTGGGTAAACAATCCCACTTTTGGGACAATACTCTTCCCTTGAAGCTTTTTTTAACTAACACTTTTGGTGTAAGGTATGGCCCCAAAGGCCCCATATGACATCACTCACCATCTCCCAGATGCTCCAGTCTTACTCCCGACTTTTCTCCTCTTATTATCCTCTGCAGCAGGCTATCATTTGCCCTAGCTTGTGGAGGAATCTTCTGAAAATGGACTATGGTTACCTCAGAAATGGTCATCCATCTGTGTTTAGCATGGAGCAGCCTCATGGAGAAAGGTTTTGGCACCATAGACAAAGTGTTTGATATACCTGTAAAGGTGCCATGGTGGAGAGGCAAAAATATGGGATTTAAAACAAGAATCAGTCTGTCAGCAGGTGCTACTTAATAGATCCACCTGTGGAAAATTGTTTCTCACCACATGTGATGCAAACAAGCATAGCAAATAGCTGCACAAAATCTTTGATCTCTCATATGGTGTAAGAGTAAGTATGAACTCCTCCCAAGTGCCCAAATATTTACCATTTTGACCCACAGTGACTAGACCCAGTGTAACACAAAGGGAGTTTTGTTGCCTATCTTCTTCATGGTAGGATTTGAACATGCTTGTTAAAAGCACACACTTTCTTAGCAAAGAAAAAGTGATACACTGACATTTTCAAGGAGGCTGAAATATCCTTCTTAGTCCCTTCTAAACATCTCCAGAAACCTTATCTCCCATCAGGCTTATAACCTAGAGATCCTACCAGTGAGAGCTTTCTTCTCACATAAACCCAAATACTGGTGGACTGGATCTGGGGGCTTTTGTTTCCCCTCCACCATGGTGAAGAGGAAATGTACCTATTAAAGTTATTATTCTAGAAGCACATGTGCTTTAGTGATAACTGATAAATGTTGGGTATAAGTATTTGATCTGTACACAGAACAAGGAACCTTTTTAGCTCCTCAGTGGAAGACAAGAAGAGAAACAAAAGAGGGTTCTTCATTAATTCTTTCATCAACATTTCATAGAATGACAGAGTTATGGAATGCTTTGGGTTGGAAGGGAGCTCAAAGATCATCTAGTTCCAACCCCCCGGCCATGGGCAGGGACATCTTCCACTAGACCACGCTGCTTAAACCCCATCCTACCTGATCTTGAACATTTCCAGGTAGGGTGAACCCACACCTTCTCTGGGCAACCTGTGCCAGGGCCTCACCACCCTCATAGTAAAGAATTTCTGCCTTAGGTCCAACCTAAATCTATCCTTTTTCGGTTTAAATCTATTACCCCTTGTCCTATCACTACCATGTCTTTCTTGTGCTGAGGGCTCCAGAGCTGCATGCAGAACTCCAAGTGGGGTCTCACAGAGTGGAGTAGAGGGGAAGAATCACCTCCCTTGACCTGCTGGCCACGCTGATGGGGATGCAGCCCAGGGTATGCTTAGCTTTCTGGGCTGTGAGAGCACATTGCTGGGTCACGTTGAGTTTCTTGTCAACCAGCACCTCCAAGTCTTTCTCCTCTGGACTGCCCTCAATCCATTCTCCACCCAGCCTGTATCTGTGCTTGGCATTGCCCTGACCTATGTGCAGGACCTCACACTTGGCCTTGTTGAACTTCACAAAGTTTGCACCGGCCATTTGTCACCAAACTTGCTGAGAGTGCATTCAATCCCACTGTCCATGTAACCAGCAAAGATGTTAAAGAGCATCAGTCCCAGTACTGACCCCTGAGGAATGCCACTTGTCATTGTTCTTCACTTAGACATTGCGCCGTTGACTGCAACTTTTTGAGTGCGACCATCCAGCCAACTCCTTATCCACCAAGTGGTCCATCCATCGAATCCCTGTCTCTCCCATTTGGAGACAAGGATGTCATGTGGGACAGTGTCAAATGCTTTGCTCAAGTCCAGGTAGATGACATCAGTTGCTCTTTCCTTACCCACTAATGCTGTAACCCTGTTGTGGCAGGCCACCAAATCTGTCAGGCATGACTTGTCCTGAGTGAAACCATGTTGGCTGTCACCAGTCAGCTCCTTATTTTCCATGTGTCACACCGTGATATATAATGTCACACCAACATACCATGGTTCAGATATGTATCTGTCTGTATGTTTGACATCTCTCTCAGCCTTTCTAAAACTGACAGACTCCATGCATGCACATTTTTTTCATGGTGGATCTTCATTTATCTAACATCTAGACTTTGTCTGCATGTCTTCATTCTCCTTCTTTGAGATACAGTATGTATTTGAGACATAAGGAGACATTAGAACACCTGGGTCTATCCCCTATTTAGATTTTCACTGGAATTCTTTCATGTTGGAAAATTGCAGTGCAGCTTGACACTTTCCTCAGAAGAAACGATCTTTCATTTAGACATGCAATGGCACAATCCCAGAGGAAAGTAGAGAATAACAGACTTACTTGCAAACTGATTCATGGTCGTCTGTAAAGTTCAGCCATTCCCCAGGATTTGCAGTTCAAAACAGGGTGATATATTTGTAAATGTTTGATCTTTTCAATCAAATGAGTTGGAGATGTCTTTTTTGTTCTGATTATATACATATTCTATGTAGTTTGTACACAAGCACTACCTGATTACAAAAATTTTGGAATGCTGTAGTCAACTTGGGATAGCACAGACTTTCTAAGCAAGATTCGTGTCATCCAATACTAGGTATCTAAAAGTAAAGCCTTCTATTTGAGTAGAGGTAATTTTGGCTGTTGCTTAAAAAAAGAAAAAGAAGAACTGCTAGAGGATAACTCATCTGACATGTCTCATATATCTTCTGCAGGGTGATAAATGTACTCCAGGAGTGCCCCTTTCTCACTTTTGGTTGCAGAGAGCTTAGATGTCACTGGGTGGATGTCTCCTTATGACAAATTTTGCCTCCGTGTCTGTAAAAGTGCTGGTTCATGACTGAACAGTCCATGTTTTTTAGCAAAGACATTAAAGTAGCTCTTGACAGGTGGGATACATCTTCCTAACCTCACTTATTTGAAAACTGAGCACTTAGGATATTTTAATACCGACTAAGCAACTTTCAGAAAGTAATTCAATACAAGTAACGCAATATTTTTGTTTTAAGATTGATTCTCTCAAGCTTGGGAGAGTTTTCCCATACTTTTCTCCACTGATTACAGAAAGGAAGCATATGTCTGCACTAAACACAAAGCCTAGCAACAAGCTACTGACAGATGGGGACCGGGATATTTTGCCTCAGACCATCCCACCCTAAAACACCAACCTAAAAACAGGAGGAATGAGCCCCACGTTGGAAATATCTGTTCTCCTCCTTCACCATGGAGACAATCTTCAGTAGACTCTTAGGCTATGATTTATTGTATAAACAAGGTGAGGGCACAGGCTCCTTGTCTGATCATCCACACTGTGAGGTTATCAGCACAGCCAGGGCACAGGCCAGGGTCAGCAAAGAGTAGCAACCATTCCCAAAAGGCAGGCCGGAGGCATCTGACCTGTTTTTGAGGCTGAGAGTTTGGCTGTATGCAGGGATGGGAACCAAACCTTCCCAGCAGGACCCAAGAGAGCAGTTCCTGGCCCAATTTATTTGCTAGTATAACTAAAACCTTAAAGATCACAAGGTCAGAAGATTACCACCCGAAGACATTCACTCTATTATTCATTGTGCAAACCTAGAGGAAGGGCTGCCCTTCGCATGAAGAAAGAAACCCAACAAGACTGAATCACAGTCAAGGTATAAAGGTATTGACCCTAAATTTATTGTGGTTCCTCAGTGCTTTAGTGAGTGGGAAAGGGAGAGGGAGGCAGACAGGGCAGGGAGCCAGCTCCATACTGGAGCAATGCTGGGTCTCCTTCTCCTCACTGTGCACCCCTGAGTGCAGTAACACTGGTAGAAGGATTGCTTTCCCACCAGGTACGTGCATCAGTGTCCCCAGATGGGTGTCAATACTCAACCGATAAACAAAGCTATTGAAGGTAATGGCTTTTGAGCAATTACACTGCCAGGAAGTTTAAAGAAGCTAGGCTAGGACTTCAAGAAGAAGGAAAGTTATGTTCAGTGTATAAATGTTATGTTTTGAAAACATTTGGCTGGGAAGTTTTCAGCTTTCATTTTCTCTCTTTTCCTTTCCTGCCCTTTTTCCTTTTTTGCAACTCAAAAAGGAAGCCTGAGGAAGGGAAGATAAAGAGGCCTGGGATATGAAACCTAAAAGAGCAACTTAAAATAAAAAAATGTGTTTGCTTTTCAGAGAAGAGCAACAGAAATATTTCCTAGGAGCAGGGAATTGGCTTATGAAAATGTGATATTACAAAAAAAAAAAAAAAGCTTTGACTTTGTTTTTGCCAGCCTCATTATTCACTTGTTAAACACAAACAGCCTGACTGGTGAGATGTAAGGCAGAGATCAGAGATGGAGACAAAGTTTGCACCCTGAGGTTTATAATCAGAGAAAAAATTGTTTTCAGCGTGATCCATAAATATTAAGTGGTTATTACCAGCCAAGGAAAATGAAGAAGCGTAGATCAGAGACATATATTTTTAAAGGCATGGAATGAGCCAGTGTCAGACCCCCTTTCTGCAAAGAGCTCAGGCACATACTTAACTTCCTCTGATCCACTGGGAGATAAATATCTTTTTTATTATACATACATGCATTTGCTCTTCTTGTCTGGGCCAGCTCTCAAACTCAAATCCAGCACTTCCAGGTCTCAGGTTTGTGTTCTAAAGGTACATATGTTTTCCTGCCTTCGTCCTATCTTTTTCCTAGTTTTTGTATTAGCAAAGGAATAAACAAAGCAAAAGCAGGGGGAAGATGGTTGGTGTTTAGTGTGAGCACAGATCTTGACGCTTGGACATCACATAAAGTTCAGTTTGGCATCCCCAGGCTCCGTTTCCACAAAGAGTCTGAGCATATTTTTCACAGCAAGGATAGTGTCTTAATATTTGGGCAGGGTCTAGAAAGGTCTATCCCAACCATATTTCCTCAGTGACAAAGTGGGGAAAAGAGGGAACAGCCACTATGTAATCATTCCTGATTGAGCAAATACTACAATGTTATACAGATTTTTAAAAATTAGTTACAGTTCCTTAGCACTGTACCTGGCAATAATATGGCAACTAGTCTCTTCCCCTTTGAATGCAAGCTGAATTTATCAGAGTTGCTCTTGATAATGATTTTTGCATTTTAAGGTAGACGAAATACAGACTCAGAACAGCTCCCGTCACGTTCTTACAATCACTTTTGATGCTTCTTTTACAGTCTTAGTTAAAAGCCCGCAGAGAAAGCTTTTCTTCATGGTATGAGAACTCACCTCATTGCCACCATCCCTTTCTTCTCGTGTTACTAAATATTTACTTATGCCTTGCAGTATTTTATGGCGATCCCCCTTCTCTTAAAACCCCAAACCAAGACCCACCACAAAACAAATACTAATAACAATAACAATAATAATAACAATAATAATAATAATAATACCGATTATGATGATAACAGTAAGAAGCCAGTTCCAAGCTGAGAAACAACAGACTAAACCTCGCCTCCTACTGTTAGCTTGGCCAACATATGCAACTAATTCTCAGAGAGGTTTTCTGGAAAACCAGTGACAAGATAGGTACTGTGGGCTAGCCCCGGGCTGTCAGCAGTGGCAGAACGCTTCACACAGCCTCATGTGTAAAGTTTCTGAACTGACACAAAGCTTAATGGAAGTGAACCCTGACAACTGTGGCCAACCGACTGTAAGTGACATCCTGGGTACCTTGCCACTATGCATCCATCCTCCTTCCCCTGCTTCCCCCTTTCCCCTTCTGCATCTCCCCCTTGAAGGTATAATGTCTCCTGTGGGAAGCCTTGATGCTAAAATGCCATCGTACTGATTGTCAGGTGATTTGCCAACTACCAACTCCTGTGTAATCAGCACAGAGTCCTCAGGATGGGAGAGTGCCACGGACTCACTTTTGGAAGAAAGTAAACAAGCAGAGTGATGTTCTGGCAAAGGACAGTCTGAGACTTGTCTGAAAGCACCGTCTGCTCACTCTGAAATTACTAAAGCCAGAGAAGGCTGCTTGGGGAAGAAAATGCCTATCGCAAAAGCTGAGAGTGCCTAATAAGCCCCACTCAAAATAGATGTTTTTGAATTTTATGCTTAAATCTATTTTTTTAAATTTGGGAGCTATCTTTAGCTATCTCACTGCATCAATAAACTGCTTTGCGCTCAGTATTTTTGAACAGACTTATGAGTCCCTTTTATGGCAGTGAAATCAGCCTATTCGCATATAGCAAAGCATGGATTTCTCTACGATGCTTACACCATGTTTCACATCGATCACGTGTCCTGAGAGGGTTTTAAAGCACTTTGCAAACACCAGGAATAACAGTTGGCATGTAACAGAAGTCTCCTTTTGCTAAGTCTTGCACAAATACAGCTTGAAAGCAAAGCCCTGTCCTCAAAAATGTACAGTCTACTTGGATAACAAAGGGAAAGTTCACAGGGAAAAGAAATATGGGAGGTGTGGGAGGGTTAACGAAGGCTGTTACCATGCAGATGCTGGAATTATAAACAAGCAGAACTCAGTTCTCATGAGAGAAACCTGAAATCTTTACTGCTAAACCAAGGTTTGCCCTGGCCTCCCAATTCCTATGAAAAAGAATGATGTTATCTCCATTTTACAGACAGGAAAAGCAAGGAAGAAGAGGTAAAACTGTCTTCTAAGAGGGAAGAACATAAGTCCTCTCCTCTAATTAATATTATTTATCTCCTCCAGCTGCAGGATCACATCATAACTTTATGATATATTCCAGTATTTCACAGCAGTGTCATGATCTCAGAATATTTGGGAATGTTTTAATCAGAGTCACTGTTCCTAAAGTTGTACAGTTTGTATGAAGAAGTTCTGCTTTGTTTTTTTCTTTTAAATGATTGGCATTCTATAAGCTAGGCAAAAAACGCATGAAAATCTGAATCCAAAGGGCTCTGAAATTTTGAGTGAAATGTAGGTAAATGTGACACTTAGGGACATGGTTTAGTGGTGGGCTTGGCAGTGTTAGGTTTATAATTGTACTCAATGATCGTATGGGTCATTTCAAACCTAAATGACTCTATGAAAGTTATGATTTCTAATGCTTTTTGACTGCTTGACCAATAACCAAGTGAGCTACTTTAAAGGTGACTGCAGGCCAGAGCTCTATGAAACCTGCCACTGTAAGTGTAAATTGTGAAGGATTTTATCCCTGTGAGTATGAGTTTAGGTGTAAATCTGACTTCATAATACTGTCTGTAGGAATGAGTTATTTACTCTTATCCCTATCCAAAGACATATATCCCTATTCAAAGACAGACCTGTACTCTTCATTTGAAGAGCATGGAATAACTGAAGGAAGTAATATATTATATTCCTATTGTCAATTATTCTCTGCTCTTTACATTGACAATAGGAATATAATTTTCCATTGATAAAATATCCTCCTTTAGGTCACTATAATCCTGGTTTTAATATATTGCTTCCTCCAGTTATTTTCAGAAACACAGTATGCAGAAGTAATATTGCTCTACATGCTTGGGTTTGTTTTGGAAAAAAGTATGAAAGTTGTGAAGATGAAAATGCCCTGAGTTCGGTGAAATGATCGATACTTTATTATATGAAAGAAACATATAAGCAATAAATTCTTACTGACTTTGGACTAAACTTAACAAAATGTTAGATTGTGTCCCTCCTGTAAACAATCTTCTTAGACATCTGTGAAATTACTGATGGAAATTATCTCTGTAGTACAACTATTTGGGGAGAAAGAAAGCCACAGGGGAGTGTGGATAAAAGGCAGCAGAGGAGGACATTGTAATGGATCTATCCAGACAATGAACTTACCATGCCTCAAGTACTGAAGCTCTTAGGGCCACTGCTACCTGTTTGAATTTTGGTGAGTGCTAATAAAATAGTCCTGATTAGACAAGAAGCATCACACAAAGATTCTTACTTCAGGTAAATCAGCAAAGTCTAAGTAAATTTTGTTCTTCTGGCATGCACCCTTCCTTTCCACACCAAGAAATGTGTTGTTACTCCCAGTCATTTGTGGTACAGTTAGAAAAATAAGGTTCCTCTTTTGGGTGGCTGAGAAGTAGGGGCTGGAAGGAGAACCTGACATTTGGAGTACAATTGCTATGTAGCTAATACTTGGGATTATGGAAACCCTTTCAATGGCTTGTCTTTAGGGAAAAGAAGACTGATTCCTATTCCTATAAGAATTTTCTTGCTTCCTTTGTGTTAGAAGTCAGTCTAATGACTCAAGTGTTGCCATGCATAGGGTGAACTCATACTTCATTTTGAGGAAAGTATGCAAAGGAAGTGCCTTTTGGAGGGGTGCAGCAGAGGAAGATGACACAACTGGGATGAATGAAAAAATAGAGAGGAGGAGAAGAACTACTGGAGGGCTTGAAAGCATGCTGTTTGTGCATGCTTTCTTTCTCAGCAGTTTTATTTCTGCAAGAAGCAAAAAAATGGTGGCAGAAGTTGTGAAAAAATTAGAGATTGCCCATCAGCACTGGAAGACTTCTTTCCTATTTATGATTTAGAGGTGAGTAATAGCCTTCTTGTACCATAACGTTATCTTTGGTTTAAAAACATGTTGTCGATCAGATAGTATTTTTTAAGAGGAAGTGCAAGATTTTGGATAACTTAGACATTGCTGGGTTTCATTTTGGCAAGTAGTAGAAAGTTATTATTTCCTTCTTTCACAGGAAGGATACTGAGTGGCAACCATGAAAACTGAGCAAGCGATTCTGTGAGTGAAACCATTTGTGCTCAAAATGCTTTGGACACGCAGCCTAAATGTTTTGCCCAAGGTCACATAAAGAATCAGCAGCAGAGACTGAAATTCAGCTTGAGTCTGTTGAGTACCATTCAAGTGCACAAACAAGACCACCTTTTCTAAATGATGTTTAATCTGTCATCTGAGACTTAAAATGTTGTGAGGTGACAGAAACTGACCCCCAAAAAACAAGTTTTATATGAAAATATTTTCAAGTCTAAACAGTTATGTTAAATGAACCATTAAAAATTAACCACTGAAATGAACTGACCTGAACACCAAACTAAAACACGCCTGAGGCATCAAACAAGATTCTTTTTTTTTTTCCTTTTATTTATGATGGGTGAAGTGACAAAAGAATTCACTAAATTGTGAGTACTAAATAAATTAGTCATAGCTCAAATGTCACTTCAATAATTTTTCCAGGGAACAAACCACCTTAGCAGCTTTTCCTCATTTTTCCCCTTTTGACTCACCTGGTCTGTATGATATCTCAAAAATGGAGAAAATTGGAAGACAAAGAAATATGAAGAGTCCAGATGCCAAATCCATCAAACTCCTTGGCCATCAGAGATACAACTGGGTTAAAAGCTGGTCACAAATGTCTGGAATTATACCCTTATACCTCCAGGTAAACGTTACTGAATCTTAGATACACCTCAATCCAGGAGCTGCCTATGTGTGTATGTGGCCACCCTGTTCTGGAAAGTGAGAGAGCTGAATAACATGAATACAGTAAAATCGTCACAGTTGGATTTAGGTCCAGATAACTGTCCAGCTGTTATTTACTGCTAGAGATAGAGTCCTCTTGTATCATTTGTTGAGCAATGTTCCTAATCACATGGCACTTTATGTAGCATGGTATATGCTGTATGCAGGTCCTTACATTTTTGCTTGATTTTATTTCTGTGAAAAAAATATGACTTAATTCTGTGCCAGATTTCCCTTTTTTTTCACTTTGAAGAAAAACAAAAACAAAATAAAAAGATATTCAGAAGAAATGTTCAAGTTTCTACATATACCCTAAATCTCTTCGTCTGATGATCATTTCAGTAGAGAGACTAGGGTGAGCCTACGAGTTAGGAGCTGCTGCAGGGAGAGAAACACAGATGGAAGACTAGAGAAATCACAGACAGAAAAGAGGGAAATTAGAGGAGAAAGAAGAATGAGGAAACAGGAAAAATAAAGAATAATATGGGAACAGATTCTCCCTTCAGGGTCCAGACTTTCTCACCGGTTATACATGAAGAAGTCATTAAGTACAGATGCTGAAAATTTTTAATTCCTTTTAAAGGCCAAATTTATTCCTTGATGTCCTTTCTAAGTACTCCAGACATGGATTTGTTGTAAAGCCATGTAGTCCCTGCTAGCTGATGGGGAAACAGCCATCAGCTGTCCCTCTACTTTGTGGGTACCTCTGACCTTCGACCTCCTCATGAATACAGAAAACATCTGTGGGTGAAAGCAAATATGGTATCCAAGATCTATAGCCTGGTCTGCAAATCCTGGGTAAACAGAGATGCTAACATGTAGATATGAAGTCTGAGTAAGAAAGACCCCTTCTGATATTCCTCTGATATATTTTATAAAATAACTTGTTAACCTTAGCTATCATCTCGCTGCTTCAGTCTGATCTTTCCTGGAATAAAAGAAAAAGAAATTTTCTCACATAGCTTTAAAACAAAATTTGAGGTGCGTTACAGAAGAAAGATAAATGGACAGTTTTATGCATTGAAGAGTTATTCTGGATTATTTTCGTAACCCCTCTTTGTCAGGTTTTTCTCTTCATAACACTCAGAGCTGTTTCTATCCTTATCACCCTTTATTATGGTGCTGAGTAGTTGGAGTGGAGTTTGCATCTCGTTCGATTTGCAGCTGTTTGGTGTGGAGCATTGATTACAGTAATGTGCACATAGGCCTTCTGGAGCAATCCACATAGATGTTTCATTTCCAGCAGGTGCTGATATGGGGGTGGAAACCTCCCATCACAGCAAGACATTATGCTGCATTACCAGCCTTACACCTTGAGGCTTCAGAATTAAAGCTGATGTTCCTTTTACCTAACTACTGCAGAGGAGGGAGCTTTAAAATGCTGTATCCTCACCTTTTATTTAACTACTTTTAAACTTGCTTCGAAACAAAGTGACTCATCACAAGGACTTGTCTGCTTTAGACAAATGAGTCACTTGCAGCCCTGGGATGGGCTTCTTTCTATTTTGCTCATCAGTTCGGAATTTTTTGAAGGGCTTACAAGACAAAAGGGTCATGGTCCTGTTTGCTCTGTATGTGTGTGGTGTATGTGTGCCTTTCTTAATTATAATGTCTATTTTTATAAGGTGATTTGCATTGTGGAGTCTCCATGCCTGGAGATATTCAAAAGCCAGCTGGACGTACGTGACCCCGTGCAAGTGCCTCTAAGTGATCCTGCTTGAGCAAGAAGGTTGCACAAGTTGATCTCCAAAGGTCCAGCCAACTTCAACCATTATCTGACTCCGGGACTCTGTGATTCCCAGCTTTTGATTGCAATATTCATATGAAATATTCCCTTTTCCACCTATTTCTCAGGCTGTGTTGCAGAAAGGACTTTCTGGAGCAGTAAAGATGTGCTCTGGCACATGCCAGCTTAGAAAGGATCCCACCTTGCTAGGACTCACCCTGCCATGAGCTCAATATATCTTGCCTGGGGAGCTGTGCCACCAGCTCCTTCCCTGTGCTGTGCAAAGGAAAGGCAGAAGCAGCCTTAGTGAGGGATGTTTGGTGGGCTACAGTTTGTGACAGCTACCCCTGCTCCAGGGAGATAAAATGGCCTCAAAGAGAAAGAGCAATGTTTGAGGTCCCCTTCCCAAATGTTTAAATGTTTACACTCACTCCAGCCACCTCCCACCAAACAAGACAAGTCTCTTGACAGAGAAATTTGAAATCTTGGCAGCCTTCCGTGAAGGAAAATAATCTTTAAGGAGCCTCAAAAGTGCCCTTGGGCAAATCCTCTTTTCATAGCTAAAATAATAATAATTAATGAAATTCCACAGTATTCAGAAAAAAGCCAAAGCTTTTAGAAAATCTCCAGGCTGTCTTTTCAAATTATAAATTGCCACTTCCAATAACATCACCCTGATAAATCGGAGTACTGATCTGTACAGGCAAGTGAGGATGCAGCTAAAGTTGAGATAGTATCAGCACCTCTCCCTTAAGATATAAAATAAACTGCATCATTTTACTAGATTAACATATTAAAATAAAACCTAGCATGCTTGCCGCTTCACCTGAAGTAACGCTAGGGAGCTTAATATTTGATTATTGGATACATCGTGCTCTTTGGGGATGAATGATTAACTCTTTCCAGCAGAAAGACATCTAATTCTTCAGTCTGTCTAACTGTCTGACAAAGGCCTGCTAAAAGCAGCGTTTTACTGAAAACAGAGTCAAAGAAAGAAAATACACTGGTAAAGCACTAAAATGCAAAGTGTGAAGTGAGGTTCTTGTTTTAACGATATGCTATTTAGAGGTTTAACAAGCAAACCACTTCTCCACTCTCTAACTGCTAATCTAAACAACATGGTGTCATAGGGTCAGATTATGATATTTTTCAGGATTGCCATCACAAAACCCTAGTTTTGGTAATGTTGATCCATGGGGCCCAACACATATCGGAGAAGACCTTTGCAGCACTGTAAATGTGATCTATGTAATGTTTTTGGAGAATTGCACAAGACATCCTCACCATCTACCTGTGGAATTAATCGATCGATTCTTCTGATTTGAAAAAAAAAAATAAAATAAAAGTTAGTGACCATATTCACCTAGGTATAAAGTGTATATGAATTAAGACATGGGTATGAAGTGTGTATGAATTAAGACAGTTTGCTTTTGTGGACAGAATGAAAGTATGTCTAAGGAGAGAAAAGATTCATTCTGTAGAATAGAAACCTTTAAGCTGGAGTCTAAAATTTTTCTGTGAAACATTTAGAATTTGTTAATCTTTGCTTTTCTGTTCAGCTTTTGCTGTAGACTCAGAATGATAACTAGTGCCTGTAAAATGTCTTGTTGTTATCCACCTTTGTTCTTTTGCCAAAATATTTACACCGAAACTTTTTGTCCAGGGAATGTGTCCACAATGACTAAACGTATAGTCCTGTTACGATTAAGTTAGGAATCAGTACTTGAATTTCAGTACTGAAATCTGGAAATCAAAGGGATTGTTTTTTAACATCTGAAGGTAATGTGAGGGAGGAAAAAAACGGTAACTTTCATCCTTTCTGGATATTCAATGACAATTACTCCAGAATTCATACTGCTAGTAATTTCATCCGCATATCCTGCAGATTTTTTCTGTACTTCAGCTGCTGTGTAATTCAGACCAGTTCAATTTTGGCTGATGCTCTCAGTCCCAGACCATGTCTGCAGCTTCTAGCACTGATGAAGTACAAGACTGGGCAGCACTCGCAGGCCTTGCCACTATGTCAGGGTATCCCCTGTTCTGTCCAAAGACAAATCCTACCCCATCAACATGAAATGATCCCTCCTAATGAACTACTTTGTTGTAAACAAATCCAGGTTATGAATATGTTTTTTTCTAAAGAAGGAAAATTGGGTGGTTTTTGCTTCCTCTTTTAGAAAGGCACTGCATTCACATACAGTTGAAAATCAAGCAGAATAAAATGTTTATTAGCAATTCTGACCTTTTGTCTCCTTTCTACTCAGTGAAAAACCAAAGAAGTAACACTCCTTCACACCCTTGTACTCCAGATTCTGGTTTTCTCTGACAGCAAGAAAACGGGGATAATCCATTTCACGAACACTTTTAAAAACAGTGGAGGGTCTCCATCAATTGTATTATGGAATTTAAACATGTCCCTGTGTCCCAAAATTAAAATATATCACCCTCAGCCTTGCAGAATTTTTCCTGCAGAGGGATGATTTATAAATCATTCAGCAACAGATGATGTTACAACTAAAGCAGTGGGAGTTTTGAAATACCTACATCAGATTAAGCTTGTGTTTATTTCAAAAAAAGCTCTGATCTACTTTGGATTTTTGGCAGGCACAACATGAGCCCAACATGAACTACCGTAAATCAAAGACTATTTTGAAAGTCAAACTTGGAATACTTCCAATCTCAATTAAAAATATTTGATGCCTTTTGGACTTGTATTTTTTAACATTTTTTTACCTTTGCACTTACCTTGTCCAGACCTGTCCCTAGCAAAGATCCTACCAGAAACTACTGAAATTGCAAATATTTTGATGTTTTCTTTACTTGTGTCTTTTTTTTGAATGCATTTTTTCTCTGTGATAATATCTTTAATAAAAAAATTAGGAGAAAAAAGTCATCCACAGCCAACCACTTAAATTGGTCAAGATTAACATTTCATATATGTTGAATAGTTTCTCTCAGATATAAATGGCAACAAAAAACATAGAAATTAGTCAGCATTTGAAATAATGAAAGTTATTCAATGCAAGTTTTCATGCTTTTCCTTTCTCATCCCTTCAACATTATGATAAGCATATTACTCATGACTAACTCTGCTGCATTCATGTGGTCTAATACATATTCACTAGCAAAAGAGCTGCCATTGAAAGCTAAATAAACCTTGGTACACCCACATTTTTTGTTAGGTAATAAACATAAATGTCAGTGGAAGATGCACAAGCATAATCAATTTTGTATGCAACCACATTTAAGAACAGTAGTAGTTTTCCCACTGTGGTTAGTCAAATTTACTACAGAATCAACGTTTTTTCACAAATCTCAGAGCAGAGCCTCTGTTAATACAATCTGCCAATGGACAGATTACATTTAACCAAGGACAGGACTTGGTTCCAGACACCTCTCCCTCTCAGTCTGCCAAGAGTCAAAGAATAGCCACTACAGGTAATAAAGAAGCAAATGGAGAAGCTGTGAGCAGTTCATTATCCTGGAAATTTGAAAGCTCACGGCGTTCATTACTCTGATACTAATAACTTAATGAACACAGAACCATGAGATCTCCCACAGGAGAAAAATACAACTGCAGTCTGCAGATCAGGATTGTGCCAAGACTGGTATTAAACCTTCCTATATAGCCTGCGACACAGTCCCTCACAACATCCTTCTCTCTAAATTGGAGAAATTCATATTTGATGAGTGGACTGTTCGGTGGCTAAGGAATCTGTTGGAAAGTTGCAGCCAGAGGGTAGTGGTCAACGGCTCAATGTCCAAATGGATGATCAGCAAGACATCTCTAAGGAAAACAGTACTCCAGGACTGCAACTATCACTTACTGGGACCAGCTACTTCTTCTGGGTAACTGGCTCCTTTGCTTTAACTAGAGCTGGCCTTGACCACTTTAATTTATTTTCTTGTGTATATATATGATATGTGTATTCCAGCTTGCTTTATCAATTTTCCTTACAGTTAAAGATTTTGCTGTCTTTCTGGGGTTTTACTCAGAAGTGGGATACGGAGTGAAATGTTAACCTTCTTTCAATAGACCTAAAATGTTTTTACTTGTGTATTTGAACCATATCTATCTCAGCATTTTGTTACTTGACTTGCCACATTCTGTGACATTCAGTAAACATCTCAGTGAAGTGAATGTCACATAATTTCAGAATATGTTCTTGACTCTGAAAGACCCAGAATACCTAAGCCTTGTCATATCTCTGTCGAGTTTCAGAGCATGTTATATTTCTGATAGGCCTTGAACAACACCCTACAGTCGAAAAAATTTACTGAAACTTTTTCAGTATTTCTTTCTGATTATTTTCTGAGTTGAGGAAGAAAAAAGAGAAGTTTTGGGAGCATAGAGGAGGAGTGAGACCCAGAAATGTGCAGTTTCATGACAAGCTATCTTTGATGGCTTTGAAAGCCTCAATCTAAATGCACCTGTGTCAGATGCATTTGTAACTTCTTGCCTAAGACACTCTGTATTTTAAATCTCGGTGCTTGAGCTGTTAGGAGAGAGGTGAGCAGATTTGTTGTAATGTCGTGAGAGTGGGAATTGGTTCAGCTCCTGACTCAGTTCCCAGTTTTGTGATTCTAGACATGGTCTGTAGCATACGACTCTTTTTATCTACTTTTTACCAACTAAACATTAATTGCTTACCCTGACGAACTGGGATTCAGCTCCATATTGAGGCAGCTAAATTTTGATTTTTACAGTGTAGTGATGTGGATGTCCTTATTTGAACAAGGTGCCTAAGTTCCCTTTGTAGCTGATGGAGACCTGATCAACACAGTAAACAGGAAGGATTCATTTTTCTTGACAGTGTGTTAAGGTGTCCTGACTGACCTTTGGTTGCCTCTCCAGAAGGATTTGGATCTCATTTACATTCTTGTATTGTTTCTGCCAGCTGAGTGGGGGTGTTTTTTTGTGTCTTAGTGTACTGAATTCCTATCATTAGGAAAATTCACTATCTTTAAAATTATTTACAATTTTTCTGAACATTAGCTATTTTGTGTCTCATTTTTTCATCTCTATCAATGATTTCCACAAACAAGATCTAAATTTAAACCTCGAGTACTGATTGCCAGAAGATAAGAGACAGTAGCTCCAGATCAACAAATCTTTAGCTACTTATTCAAGTGGACAAGCTGCTGGGGACCAGCTAGAGGAAGACAGTCATTGCAGAATCATGAATGATGCAATGAGTGAAGTTCAGTGGTCATACATTTGGGTTATGTGATAACCCAGCTTTGGGGCCATCATTCACAGCTTTGCACTGTGTTTTCCCTCATCCTATTTGCCTGGTACCTCCTCAGCCCCGTCTCTGAACTAGGAATGCCCTTTGTGCAGTGCCACCAAGAAGGAAAACACCCACATCATTGGGTTGCCCCTAAATATGCTCAAAGAAATCCAAGTTAAAGCTTGGACAAACTGAGTTTTATCACCACACTCCTTGTTTTCTCTTTTGTTGGAGCCTACTTGTTAGGAGAACCAAAATTTTTATGGTAGTCCTCAGCAGCTCAGTAGATCTCATTAGAAGATCAGGTATTTTTATGGTCTTTGTTTCTGAATTTGTTGAAATCTTTATTGTTTTAATCTCCACTGTTCTACTAATATAGGTAGGGAGACAGTGACACATTTTTATGAAGACAGGGTACTAGGAATTAGTCTATATTACCCATAGCCCAGAGTAAAAGATGATCCAGTGGACTATACTACCTTCCCTTTAAGTTTGAAGTAAAGGCTACCTGAGATACTGTCTTACTTTTCACTATGTTGGCTCTTTTTTGTATTATCACCCAATGTCTTCTTCTGAGTCTCTTTGTGTCATGCTTCCTCCCAGCAACCCTTTCAATATCTCTTTGTGGCATTTCAGCTACATATTTGAATATTGCAAAAGCTGTGAGTAAAACATTAGAACAAGAGAACACCAGTTAAAAATTCCCATTTGTGGATACAAACCTTCTTAAATTGCCATTATATATTTTGATGACTTTTTAGCCTGTGGGTACTATCACCATAATTTGCAGAGTATAAGTTTTAATAAGTCAATTATAAATGTAATGTATGCTGCAAATATCACCACAGTAACAGCTTAATAAACAGGGCCTTTTTTAATCTTATCCTCAAAACAGAGTTAATGTACCGTTCTTCTAATTTGTAATTAAAATGCAAACCAAAATTCAGCTTAACAGTTATAGTGTAGCTGAGGTGCTTCATATCATTAACTTGAAATACCTGAAGGCAAACCTGTTCCTTTCTAACTGTAAAAGATAATAGATAGCTGTATTTGTATATGTAGATAATATACACATTTGTGTGTCTGTATATGCATGTATACACATTTACTTCTACTTATATATTTAGATAGAGAGGATATACATACACACACATATTCCTCTGCGGTATATGATTTCTCAGCGTAGTACAGTTTATAGCAGAATGATTTTGTGATGCCCACATTACTGTTGTACAGAGAAGACATTTTGCACACTGTGTGTTACAATCTTGTTCTTAATAAGGCACAGCAAAACCCCAAGGAAACTCATTCGGAGACTCTCAACCTTATCTAATCCCCACGGCACCCAAGCCTGCGTTCCTTAGGTGGAAGCAGTTAGACCCGGTGGACATTATGGTCGTAACACATCTTCCTAAAGCATCCAAATTCTCTACATGATAGTCAACAAAGTGAGGTGGGTACCTCTGACAGCCTGAAAAGGAAAACCAGAGAGGTCATGGCTGTTGTCCCTTAGGCTTTGTAGTCCTGTTCTGAAAGTGTGGATCACTCCTTTAGTGACAGGCCACACTTCTATCCTGGGAAAGGCCAGGTGTGTGTGCCTGACAGCTAGGTAAATAGAACAACAACTTAATGGCAAGCCTGAATCCTCATTCACGTCTTTTCAGAAGTTAGTCATATCAGATTAGACATCTAGTCTATGTTACTCCTCTAAGCTACATCTCACCAGTGCAGAAAGATTAATATTTCCAGAAAAGAACTAATCTCTTCTGAGAAACCTAAAAGATGAAGTTGCCTGGAGTGCCTATCTCTCTCCATTAATCATATTGGAGACTTTGGTGATTAATGCTAACTCCATGATTAAATTTCTGGTTGCTGAACTAAGAAATGTCCCTTTCATTCCTGTGTCTAGTCCACAATGTTACAGGGATGATCTGCCACTTAGCAAGTTTGCGATATTGCATGAGTAACCCTTTGCATTAAATTTAAGTGATCTTATGGGAAATTAGTTTTACTGCTGTTCTTTTAACACTCAATATACTTGATAAAGTTTGTTTCCACCGATGTCTTCTGAAAAGAAAATGAGACCAAACAGCACGAATGCACTGTTTGCCTTGGATTACTCAACCAGCTCCAATGACTTTTGAAGTGTTCTGTACAGTATAGGCACATGTATATACACAGTATTTACTGGGAGGCAGCAGAATGAAGTTGTGGCAGGAGATAAAACCAAAAGACGCATCACACGTTCTCCACAGAATTTTACTTTATTTTCCTTTACTTTGGGCCCTGGTCCTATTCCTGTTATTATCATTAGCCAGCCTCCACTTTGAGTCCAATGATGTTAGATTCTGTTTGAAGTAAATTAACTTTAAAGGATCGTACAGGAAAATTCGGATTTCCATGCGTGTAAGAAATTAACACTCTCCATTCTGTGCCCTGACTGCCTATTTATTATAAGAAGGACACAAGTGAAAGCGATGGCACTGATTCAAGTGGTGGCATGGATAAGCATTCCAAAGACAACTAGAAAAGCTTGGTTGCTTTCAGTTTCAACTTAATCACAGAGAAAGGGATATACTAGGAAAGAAAAGGCAACAAAATATTTCCAGCTGCTATCACTGAGCTGATGTCTGTTCCCTTCAGCCTCACATTTCCTGAACCCTAACGCTAGGATTCACGTGATCTTATACTAGACACATATACAATAATTTTCAACTTCTTAACAAATTATATTTTAACAAACTCCACAGTGAGTGTCTAAGTAATTTCACGGCTTCTAGGGGTAACATCTAGGGTAACTAAAATGCACATTATTTTGTGAAAAGGAGACGTTTTTTCTGACCTATTCACGTTTTTGGCTGATGCCACATGAAGAAGGTGCAGTAGACAGACAGCCCCAGCAGTCTTCTCAAGCTGCACAGAGATCGATTGAATTGATAATAGCAAGAAATAGCTCTGAATGGAGAGAGGATTTGGGATATGCAATGGCAGAATAGAAGGAGCATTTTTATTTACTTCTTACGTAGCTTCTAAAAAGATCTCTAAATATTAGCCTAATTTTTCTACTTACTTGACTTTATTTTATTTTTCCACCTCTACTGCTGGAATCTGAACTTTTATGTGTCATGTGAAAAAGTACATTTCAAATACTATTTACACAGACAATAATGATATCCAAAATATGTTAGTCTATAACTGCCACTGAAGTTTTGTGCTAAAGCACAGAACAATATGCAGGAAAGATGGTCAGGAAAGATGGCAGAAGAAAAAACTCAAACAACCCGAATCTGAAAACATTTGCACTGACAGATCAAAGAAGTGGAGAAATAAAAAAATGTCACCATCTGAAAAGTTCAGAACCAATAAAAAAAGGGGTTCAGTTTTCAGCTGGGGTAAAGCACCATCACTCTGTTCCTGATCCCTGGTTCAAAAACCTTGGATAGTAACTCAGGCTATTTCAAATCTTGTCATCAGGCCAGCCTCCTGCAAAGGCTCATACAACACACCTCTCTTGTGAAAGCCAATGAAATTCATCAAGGCAGTTTACTTGTGTTACCCAGACCAGAGGCAAAAAGTGAGACTCACCCACGAAAGGGTTAACCATAGGGCTCTCTTGAGGGTTTCCATGTCTTGTCACTTTGCTTTCCCACTTAAAAGTCAAAGAGCTTGAATTGCCCAGTCTTTTCCTCTCTTCCCTGTCCTTGACAGAGGCAGCAAGTCCAGCTCCTCATTCCTCAGTCTAGATGAGTGATCTTGTCCTCAACTTTAGGACACCTTTCTGTTTTCCTTATGAAGATGAGCTAATATATCCCATGCTAGTGATGATTTCAGCCTACTTCAAGCAAAAAAATAACCCAAGAAGAGATAAGTGAGTGTGAGCACACTGTGACTCACCCATCATTACTTTTTTTGTCCACTCCTCTCCTTCGCTTGGCTTACCTTAAGCTTACATGGAAACCTGGAGAACTCAGTAAGAAATATCAGAGATAATGCTTTCCGACACTTGCAAAGCGTGCCTTGCCTTCCAGACAGGATTTCCTCAGTCTGCTCTGTTCTAGATATGAAACCACCCTTCGCTCTGCCACTACCACTCACGCACAACAAGTGAGAAAGGGGCATTACACAGTACATTTTCCACTGCTGTGCCGTATCTCATTTACTCTTGCTACTGAAATACACAACCTCTAATTAGCTCGTCCAGCTCCGGTCCCTTTTGTTTTTTTTTTTCTCCAAGATGGAAAAATAAAAAGTCATTTATTACTGGTTAACATTCATTGAAACTTGTAACTAGTTTGTTTATTGAAACCAGACAGCATTTCTTCCCCTTCCCAACCTGTCAACGTGTGGTATATTCACATATAAGGCTTCAATAATTATACAATGCATTACAAATCAGCTTTTAAAGCCAGGATGCAAATTAGGAATGTAAATTTGGCTTCTAAATTGGCTATGTTAATATGAAATATGATTCTTTCTAATAGAGTGGGAGTAAGTCCCAGCGGTATTGATCTTTCCCCTTTTCTGCTTGAAACCCCCCCGGTTAAGCAGCAGTGTCTTTTCACTTCCCCTAGCTGAGACTCATCTGGTCAAGTCGAACTCTTTCCTCTTATTTGCCTGTGCTGAGCCATGAACACTAAATGAAGCGAGTAATTTGGCGCATTGTTGGGGGGGACGGGAGAAGGAGGATGGGGGAAGGGGGGCAGCTGACAGTGAATGGTGTCAGCTGCAGAGGCAGCAGAAAAAGCCGACATCTTAATAAAACAGCCTCGGGCAAAATCCCATTAAAGCCTTCAGAAGCTTGTTTCCCTGCAGTTGAGCAGGTAGGCGTCGTGCACTGCGTGGCAGCCCTGAGTGCTCTCTGGGAG
>Ga0065711_1033305_pt1 | contig 25741 bp, 17 predicted proteins | sample Hoacrofraction12_FD_59098 | JGI IMG/M metagenome (GOLD analysis project Ga0065711, IMG submission 59098) | Hoatzin crop microbial communities from Cojedes, Venezuela - Epithelial fraction 12 v2 (version 2) | ecosystem: Host-associated > Birds > Digestive system > Esophagus > Crop | place...
TTTTTTTTTTTTTTTTTGCTTATACAGATTGTGTTGAATTTATTCTGTTATATCATTGTAGGGTAATTGTGTTCTCTTTCCAGAAGCTTTAGCTTCTTATTTTACGGATGAAAGTTATAAAAATAGAGTAGCCCCCAAGCATTCTGCATAAAACATGGTTGTTAGACAGCAGCTGTGTCTAAGAGGGTTCTTCCCTTCTGCTTTGCAGATACACAAGGCATCTCCTTGTGTCTCACTTCTATGTGTAGTGTCTTGCTTAGGGACTGAATGTTTAACCTTTTAGCTCAGAGTTCAGCTCGGCAATTTTATGTGGAGTTTGATGTCCAATTAAGCAGTAAACTATGCCCAGGTGTCAAGACACTTCCTAGAGTGGGAGCAAGACTGACAACCTTGGTGGCCTTAGGGTATGGCAGGACAGAATAATGCTTCATGAATGTCTGTAGTGTTGGCTACTTGAGAAATGGATTCAGAATCAAATTTTGTAAGGCTAGCATGAGCCTAGAAGTGAATTCTCAGTTGATGAATTACGTCCTTGTCAGTCAGTGCATGACAGATGCACGTAAATCATAAATATTTAACCAAATTAAAAAAAAAAGGTAGCGTGTGCACTGATATTTCGATGTGTTTGATACAGTTTCTCTCAGCAAGGGCTGCCCAAACACATTCCCTGGCAACTTGGAGATGTGGGGGTAAGGACGTTCTTACAGAAATGCATTGAAGAAGAGAAGATTCCTCTTGAGCTTTCTAGTCAGAAAGAGTTGCTTCCACTGCCGCTAGGTGAGGTTAACTATAAGGCACGGGTATTTGAGGCCGTATCCTCTCACTGTTACTCTAGTGGAAAAATTAGCCTGAGTCCTATTAGAATGATTTGTGCTCTGTCTCTCTCAAGGGCATGTAGAAATGCATTTTTGCTTCTGTAACTTTGCATATAACACTTGCTACATTCAACACAGAAGTTCAACCCAGGCAACTCCATCTACTGTTTTACTGTTTTTCCTGGTACAAGTATGGTTTCATTCTGCTCCTATTGATTTGTGTTACAGCTGCACCAATTTTGTTGGGTAATGTTCGAATGCAGAGGAACAGTTCCTGCCCCAAAGAAGACAAGGTAGAGGAAGAATGGGAGAGGAAGCAATCTTCCAAGAACAAAGCAGCTTGGCTGCAATCACCTAGCCTGTGGAGCAGAGCTCAGCTCTTCTGGGTCTTAGCCAGTGCCCCATTCTGTTCTGCCCTGTATCCCCCAGGGGCTTCCAGACCTGTTTTTTGCATTCTGAATTATAATAATTCATTCATAACCCCTCAGAATACTAATGAGGTAAAGCAGAAGTAGGTTGATACAGGTTGATGTCATGGAAGGAAAATTGAGTACTTCAGGGGATTACTTTGTATACCTTTTCAATATAAAAGAATTCTAAAATTACCTTAACTAAAGCCCTGCACAGTATCAGTTATCCAGGTATGCAGGAAAACAACGTCTGAAAACATTCTAGGAAAGAAAAAGAGAGAGGAACTTGGGGATCAAATTTTAATGAAGGAGATGCACGTCTTCAAGTCTGTTGAGTATTATTCCAGCACACTTGCAGTCATTGCTCTCTCTGAGGATCCTCTGCCAGCAGTGCAGATCTGCAGCTGGGAGTCTCCAGGAGCAGTCAAGCCAAAGGCACTTGCAAAGCCTCCTTATTGCTTCTTTCCACCACCCTGTTATCTCTCCCTTTTAGCTGGTTCACGTTACAGGGCTCAGTGCCCTTCTGTAGTTCCCTCTACAAAAATGAGGGCCTGTCTGCTGCCTGCTCCTGAAGCCTCCCTCCATGCCAGGCTTTTTAGAAAGACATATTTTATTACTGCCCAGGGCAGTACTTTCTCAATTGGATGTAAATTCACAGACTGTGTGAAATTCAAAGGATCTGTGTTGATTTATGCAACTGAGAAGCTGACCCAGAAGCTGGTACAGCACTCACTTCACATCCTAAATTAAATGGGTTTTGGCCTGCGCTCTTTATATATGGAGTGAGGGAGGCTCTGAGCAGGGAGGGATGGAAGCAAGTGAGGTCCCCTTGGCTGTACTGTGTGGTGAGGAGTCTTTTTCCTCCATCAGGACTTGATGGATTAGGAGCAACTTGTTAGAGACAGCTCTTGTTATTCTGCTGCAGACGGGATGAGAGAGAAGCTGTGCCAAGTGGGAGGAAACAGGGGTGACTGGATAGGTTGGGAAGAGGTGGAGGATAGTGGCTGTGGTTCAGGGTCTGTCTTTTTCATTAAAGAAGCCTACCCTACAGCTCAGTGACTATTCCATCATGGAGTGAACAAAGGAGCTTAATGACAGTCATCTATCAGCCGACCACATTTTAAGCTTCGAGATGTCTCTATTCCCCGAGCTCCTTGCCATGACAAGGCTAATTGTATAATTATAATGCTATACCAACCCCTCCTGACGTGCTCACACTGGCAAGGACCAGGGCTAAGGCTGTGATAATTATCACTGCAAGCAAGTACGTTAGCATAAATGTAGTTTACTAATGGGACTGCTCTATTAGGAAGTGCAGTGTATAGAAGAGTAGGATCTAAACCAAGGACTATGAAATTAAACCCATATTGAAATAAGACTTTAATTGTGTGCAGGAGCAAAATCAAAATAGCTGGAGAAAGTATCATTTTACTCTCATGAATCCCTCTGTGCAGTTTTCTTTTCTTATTCCTATGCATCATGACTATTTTTCTCACTCTGCTGGAAAGCTTGGATATACACAGATGACAGATTGAAGTGAAGGACCCTTTTTTTTTTTCCTGGGTCGCTGGAGAGCTCTCATTGAGAGAGAGTATGCCATCAAGTCTCAGAGGGGAATTACCCACCTTGCCCATACCCAGGGACTTTTCTGGTAACCTGCTGGGCAGCTCCCAGGCTTACAAAGTTTATATGAACTTGAGAAGCCCTTGCAACAAAATTCAGGTGGGTCTTGCAGAATTTTGCATTCTAGTTTTTAACATTCAAGTGATGGAGGTGGACAGATTTCTCGCTGTGGTTAACTGGACTGTCTTGGGCTTTTGTGAGATGCTGCAGAAGTTTCTTTTGATTCTCTCAGATACTAAGATTTTTTTTTTTTCCATCTAAGGCAGGGCAGGAAATAAATGTTAGGACTCTGGTCGTTGTGTCTGATCTGCCATGCTCAGATAAATGTGGGCACATTGAGTGCAGCCATTGCCGGTATGCTGAGACGTAGGATCAGGGCTTGGTGACTCTTCCCTTGACTGCTAGCTGCTGTGGCTGGAAATAATTCTCCAAATAAATCAGGGAATCAGATACTATTAAAAATAATTCCGCATATCGGTGCTTTGTGTATTTCCTTGGCGGGTACAGTATTGCATATTTTCCTGCATAATTATGTACCTGTTCATGGAGACTTTCAAGCAGTTTCCTTCCCTTTCTTCACCAGTATTTCATCTGGAATCTTGAACTGGTTTAGTAACTTCTTTATCTTTTCTACCAAACCCAGTTGTCCACAGGAGAATTTTGCAGTGAAAAGCATTAAAATGAATGAACACATGTTAAAATTCATCAATTGAAGTGTTGAACAAGTTTTTCACCTTTCTTTCATTTCTTCCTTTCTCCTTTCATCTCAGACTGTCGGCTCAGAAAATTCACACTCTTTCTCTGTAATGTTGTCCTTTGCTTATCTCTGTCTTTCCCCTGCTTTTACAGTGTTTTGTGTCCACCTCTGTTGCCTGTTGCTCTTTCTTCAGTGTCATCATTTCTCCTTCATTCTCATTCTCTGGCTGCTTGGCTCCCTCTAGCTGGTACCTGTTCAGTGCTCTGAAAGAGCACAGGAGCATCATGCCTGCCACCCGCCAGAGTTTTTGTGTGGTGGTGTCTTAATCGCAGGGTTTGGAGAGGCCCTCAGTTTCCTCATTACTCTCACAATAATGCATTTGATTTTGAGGGTTTTAGTATCAGCTAGCTGATGACTGCGTGAACCCCATGTGCTGTTCTAGTTTGTGGGGGAGGGATGTTTGAATCTGGAGGATTACATCACAACCACAGGAACAAAAATGTAAGATTGGGTTTATATAAAAATTATAGAGATATCTTTCTTTCAGCTTTGTGCTCTGACCTTTGATTCTCTAAGGCTTTTCTGCATGCTATAACCACCTCAGTATGATAGTATTTGAGTTGTTTATAGTCTTTAGTGTGTGTGTATATGTATTTGGTTATTAGCTCTAGAGCTGGGTGGAATGACTCAAACTTTGAAGGTGACTCTCTGTCTTCACTGACTATGCTATCTGGAAGGCAAGCGTAGGCTAACCTTGTAGATTTCTGACAGCTTAATTCACAGGGGGATAAATGTGAGGGGTGCGGATGATGACAGGGACACTTAGGGACTCGGGGACAAAGCAGGTACTGGAGGACTAAGCTAAGGTCAGAATTGCTAACACAAGTGTGGTTAGATTTCTTTTCTGCAGTGTGGTACATACTGTGTTCGCGAGCTGTACCCTTCTGTACTACGTAAGGTCCTGTGAGCACCAATGTTAACTTGCTTTCAGCTTGTCAGTGACTGGGAGAGGTTAATAGTGGGTAGTAATCATTCCTTCTCTAGTCTTAATCTAACTCCTCCTGGATTATCTAGGCTTCCTCTCCCCTTCCCCACAAAAATCCAGTGTTCCTAAAATCAGTTGCCTGGCTCATGGTTGTTAGGAAAAAAGCAGAGGCAGGTGTTTCCGCCATTTACAAATCACATCAGCCTTTGCAAAGGCACAGAAATAAGCAATTTATTGCACAGAGATAGATAATTTATTGTTTTGTTCAATGAAAGGTGCACTTAGCACTGACATTTATAGGGTCTCTGGTACTGGGGACCTGACAGCCACAGGCTACAAAAGCCTCAAAGGCTGGCTTTGCCTGAGCATACCAGCATTATCATCAAGTACGCTGAGCTGCACTGGGGGAAGAAAAAAGCCCCACAGTAGTTTTTTTCCTAGCAGTCCTGAACAGACTGACTTGGGAAAGCATTATTGAAAACCAGTCCTAAATCAAATTCAAGATATTATAGGAGCACCTACTAGGATCTGTCAGGATTTCCATTATAAGCCCATATTTTTCAGGTTTATAATTCAACCATAAAATTCTGTTCTGGACTGTGACTTAGCATAAAATGTCTCAGCCCAAAAGCAGTCTTTTTTTATTATTATTCAAGAAATATATGTATTTGGCTATTTTTAAGTTGATGGAGTTCAGAAACAAAAGCCGAATTTCTCCCTATATATACCCATAAATTAAAATGTTGGTTTTTTCCCTGGTGAATGCTTTTCTTTCAACATTTTCTTCTATAATGTAACTTCTCCTGCTTGGATAACTGCAAAAAATGGATGGCCAAGGCACTGATGCTTAAAATTAGGACCCCTCGCATTGTTGCAGAGTACCACAATATGCATGTGCCCCAGAGAAACCTACTCCTAAAACCGCGTAAGACTCTGCAGAAAACTCTGCACGGCCATTTGCAAAAGGTTCTGGGACTCTAAAGGATGCGCCTGTATTTGAATAGAGCTTAGCTGTTGCAGTGAGCTAGATCTCCAAGTTCCCCTGTGCATTCCAATGCTCAGGCAGAAGTCCAGTAGCCTTTTGTAAAAGAAAAAAGAACTGGCCTGTTGAAAGGGAAGGGAGGTGAACGGTAGAAGCCATTCCAGATGAGGGCTGTGGTCTGTAAGTGTGACATCAAACCTAACAGATGTCTGTTAACAGAAGAGCTACTGACCATGTTCTAAATTTAGTTGTATCTTAAAAAAATGAAAACTGTCCACTCACCACTCACTCTGTCCAAGTGGGAGCCAAGAGTAGCAGTGGACTGAAGCCTGTTGTCTCCTTGTCCTAGCATGACCTGCCATATCAGGGGCCTGTGAAAAAAGTATGAAAAAGGCAGTCACTTGATAGCCGTTTCTGAAACCTTGCTGAGGTATATCGCAAGCCATAAATGAGACCTGAAGATAGCACCTTATGTGCTGGTACTTTACTGATACATTCCTTCTGTCCCAAATTAAAATTTTACAGAAACACCAGAACGGGATATGTGACACATATCCCGAAACTGGGTTCCCCTGAGACACAGCACTAAATACACCTGCAGCAGTGAACAGCAGTCAGTTAAACAGCCCCTTGATAAACTGGGGATAGGACAGTATAGCTGAAAGAATACACTTCCCAGGGATGCTGTGTAATCTCTGAGTGTGCTCCTGTACCATGCAGAAGATCAAGGTGAGTGCTTAACGAAATGTGAGAAGGGAGAGGGCAGTTCCAAGTAGCTGCTGGCACCGTTTCAGGTGCAGTGCCAGCCCTCAAACCTCCAGGGTCATCTGGCAGTTAGGTGTCATTAGTCAATGCTCTCCCACTTTCCCACATCCCATCTGTTTCTGTCTAGCCTGTTTGTGCAAATTAACTCTCAGTATGCAGCAATTCTCACTGTAGTTTGGTTTTCCTTTTTCATCCTGTGACCTTCGTGCTTCCTTAAACTTTACCCTTGTCTGTGGGCCAGAGTAAAATCCTCGCTGCTTCTATTTTTATTTACTAACAGAGGGGATCACATTCTGCACAGTACATGACTTAAACCTGAAGTCTTGCAACACATTAATATCTTCTGAATAGAGGGGAAATAGAACTGGGGCATGTATCCCCTGACAAATCATTGAATATTAAAAGAATGCATTGCCCTGAACTGAAACAGTTCTGAACAGTTGTGAATTTTCCAAATGAAGACATTTTTCTAAGACCTTTGAAAAATCTTTGGATTTATAATACCTTTATTAAAGATAATTTTAAAACAAATGGTTTTGAAAAAAAAATAGATTTTCCTTCTGTTTTTTTCAACGTGGTATTTTGTCAGGTTGTTTCACACATATAACCAAAGTCAATTTTAGAGAAGGCAACTTTATTTTGCCGAAGATATTGTTTTGACCAACATTTCCTAGGAACTTGTGTGTATATAACTAAAATGCTGTGCTGTAATACAATTTGATTTTGTGTTTAGGCTCAACTTGCATTACTTGCATCATGAATTTCTCTAGGTAGGGACTTGTCTCCAGCAGTATCTCCCATGTCAGCATTCAGTAAACCAATCCAAATTGCACAATAGCAGGGTATAGTAGATGGGGAGAAAGAAATGAAACAAAATGTAAGCTATCAGAAGGGCCATTGAAAAGGCAGAAAGTACATGAATTTCTGTATGTTTGGGAGTGGAGATAGTTCAAGAGCTGAATGTCGCTGAAGGAGGAGTTTGACATTGTGAATAGTCTGGAACAGTACGGTGCAACACTGAATGATAGGTGACAGTGATTTTAAGTTAAGGCTTTTGGAGGTGGCACAAATAAGAGTATGCTGCCATGCTTTACTGACTCCTGGGAATTACTACGTCAACTCAGGCTGCCAGCATGCATGGTGTAGTACATGGTACTACATCTTTGGTGGTCTCTGTGGTCCCTGCGAGTGGGTGATGCTGGGATCCCTGTGCATTACCTTTATGTGCACCACTGGTTCTGTTGGTGAGAAAGCTAGACATGGAGTCCTGTTTGGTGTTTGCTGGCCTGCTGCTGTATACGCTCTTGTGCATGTTAAGGCGTAAAAGAACTTTGCAGGTCTGTGATGTGAAGCCACGGGGACTTCGCTGCAAGCATTTCTGAATGTTGCACTTAAAGCAGCTTAACTTGGAATCATCTCATCCTGTGCTTTGCGTTATCACTGTTGCACTCCACTATCACAGTTGGGCATGCTCAAAATGGTACTGTCTTCCCACCTTGCAGTCCACATGTCTGCTAAGCAGGGGAATATCGTTGTCCTAGTAGGTGAGGAACTGCAGAGTCAAAAGACCAGGTGATGTGTCAGGACTGAGGTTAGAGCAGATGTCTTTATTTTCTAGAATTTAGGTTCATTTCCTAATCTTTGAACAATATTTCCACAAGGCATAAATCCTATTTATATACACAAGACGAATAGAGGATTTGGTATTTCTGAATTGGAAGGAACATAGATGACTCTTTCTGCATTTTTTTTTCCTTCACATTTTCAAATTCAAATACAAGCTCTGGCGTCCCGCATAAAGATATGAATAAGTCTAAAATACACCAGTCACTTTCAGTAGAGACAGGATGTGTCATTGCTGTCCAAAGCTCTTACTTCACCTCCTCTAGATAATAGTGCAAAGCGTCCACTTGTACCCAAAAAGTGAAATCAAATTGCAATAGATGTAGTGGTTTGGGGGTATGCAAAGTTAATCATAGAAGAGATTAAATATTTGGGTGTATTTAGTTTAGCTAAATAAGTTTTCTATGCTGAGTGTTAGCTATAAATTTAGCATGGTTAAATACCCAGGAGGAAAAGAAGCTTGTAAGGTAAAGGACAACACTGGCATGAGAATGAATGAGTCTTAACTGGCTATGAATAAATTTGGAGTGGAGATTAGAAGAAGGTTATTAGCGATTATAAGTGGTAAGGTTCTCAAACCCTCTAGTAGAAATAATGGAGGCAAAATAATGAATTACTTTGAAGATGGAGCTTAATACATTTGTGAAGCAGATTTGGACTGAATGGTACAGTTGCTTTCAAGGGGCAGAATTTGGCAACGTGGTTACTTGTAGTTCCCCATTTCGAAACTGAATAGTAACAGGGCAAGAGTAAACAATGAAAGGAAACATTTCCACGCTTTGCCCAGGTCTGAAATTTGGAGCTTCTGGAAACAGAGATCAAGTTGTGTTTTGCACTTTGGATTTTTTCTTGTTTGTCTGTTTCTTACTCGCTCACCTTACTCATTCTTAATTCAAATTAAATCAGATTCTGATTCCATTAGCTGAACTGAATAATGCATTACTCTGAGTTTTCATTGAAATCAGCAAGCCTATTCAGGCAATGATGATGCTATTCTTGTGAGTAAACATATCGGAATCAATCTCATGTGTGTTCAGCCTGCTTCACCCTAAGAAAAAAAAAATGAAGTTTTTACTTCAGCTTTCTTTTTCCCTCTTGCCTTTGCCTAGGGCTTGCTATCAGTAATTCATGGTATGTATACAGTAGGTGTAAAACACACATAATGGAATTATTTAGTGAAGACTTTTAAACATAACTATTCTAGTTTGTATTGGAGACTAATGACCCGCAACATTTCTTTTGCAAAACTGATAGTTCAGGGAAAAGATGAAATAACATTGTCTTTGATTTTGGCTACATTTAAAAAGACTTCATTATAGTTCAGAGCTCACACACCTGGACAGTATCTCACTGAAGAGGGAATTTATTGCATGTTCTCCCAGTCTTTTCCTATCTATCTTGCCTTCCAGCTCTTTTTTTCTTGTGAGATATTCAGACCTGCACATCTTATTGGATTACCAATATTCACAGAATAGTCTCATATTTTGTCTGCCACAGTTCTTGCGTCTCTCCCATTAATTATGAATTTTTTTCTACTCTGCTTCTTAAAAGTACAGCTTGTTACCTTCTCCTCTGTAATCTTTCCAATTTTGCTTTTACTTGACTTTCTTTCCCATATACTGTTCTGCCATTTTAAGACTCGGGGGAAGGGGGGGGAACAGGGGACTAAATGATCCCTTGAGGTCTGTTCCAACCCCTACCATTCTGTGATTCTGTGAAATCTTAAGAATGGTTTAATGCTCTGTACATTTCCGTATATCTTGAATTGTAAGACTGATCATTTCTTTTTACATCTCGTTTTATAACCATGAATGTCAGAAAGAAAGGAAATTTAGTCATAGAAATGGTAGAAAAACTTTGTTTTGACAGCTCTATATTGGTATTATGTTGTGGGGTTTTTTTTGCTTTGCATCCCAAATTGAGGTAAGCATAGATTTAAGTTCTGGTATTTTTTTTTCGTAGAAAATTGCAAAGGCATTTGTAGTCCTCACTATGATAATCAAAGCAAAACCATGCACTTCTTTGAATCAAGTCCTGTACATGAAGCAGGTCTAACAGTTGAGAAGGTATTTCAGATCCCTTAGTACCTTACACTAGCTTTTGTCTTGTTACTTGATGTTGCTGCTGAGGGGCTATATTCAGACATTTGTATGGATGAAGCCTAGGCTACTGACATATATTTAGTAGCATCCTAGGCAGTTGAGCAGTGCATGAGCTGTTCTGGTACTTCAAGGATGTTCTCCCTTTTCTGGCCAGCAAACCCACGAGGTAAGAAGAGCAAAACAGCTCTTGTTGCCCAGCCTTCTCCTTCCTGCCCCTATCAGTCATTCCAGCAGCGGTGATGTTGTTCACAGCCCTGTGTTCTCTTACACATGGAGATGTTGGTTCTCGGCAATCCTTACACAGGACTATGCTTCTGTGCAAGGTGCAACATCCGAAATAAGCTTCCTAAACCTGAGGGTTTTTTTTTTTTGTGTTGGATTTCAGTGGTCATTTTTTCTCTGTTGCATTAGTCTTCCATACTGTTCTGAACAGACTCTTAGCTGGGGCAAACTGGCTTTGAAGTCAGCGGAGCTATACTGAGTGGTGCAAACTGAAGGGCTGAGATTCAGAGTTTCGTCCGTGCTTGTTAGTTAACTGAGCTACTTTTTCTTTAAATGTGTTTCCTTGTCATGGTTTAACCCGGCAGCTGGCAACTAGGACCATGCAGCCGCTCGCCAGCAACAAGGATCACACCTCTGCTCGCTCACTCCTCCCCTCTGCCCCTGTGGGATGGGAGCAGAATGGGAAAAAGTAAGACCGGTGAGTTGAGATAAAGACAGTTCAATAAGACAACAAAGGAAATAATGGTAATAACAAAAAATATGAAAAAAGCATACAGTTTTTCTCACTGCCCAATGACTGATACGTAGCCAGTCCCCGAGCAGCAATTGCAGAGCTCTCGGATTTCGCCAAACTTGCAGATTTTGCAGAACTCACCGAACTCACGTAAAAAAGACCAAACTCACAGAAAAAGTTTGAACTCGTGGAGAAGGGTTGAACTCCCGTAAAAGAGGCTCCTACCCCTGGGTAACCACCATTTATAAACTGAGCATGATATCTATGGTATGGAATATTTCCATTGGCCAGCTTGGGTTTGCTGCCTGGCTATGCTTCCTCCCAACTCTTGTACAACTACTCAGTAGCCAAACCTGGGAAACTGAAAAAAGTTCTTGATTTCTTCACAACAACTAAAAACATCAGCATATTATCAACATTATTCTCATATTAAATCCAAAACACAGCAGCTACTACTGTGACTGGGAGGAAAATTAACTCTGCCCCAGCTGAAACCAGGCCATTCCGATAAACATAAAGAGAAGAAAAAAAAAAGCAGAAGGACATTAACAAACAGGAAGGAATATTTGGTACCTGTGCATTAAGCAAAGCCTTATTTAGGAGCACATTCCAACTAGAATCAGAGATTTGTGACAGATTAAGAAGCTTTTCCTCATGAGTCTCTGTTCTGCTATAAACCAGGTATTGTGAGATCTTCAGCCTCCTTTAAGCTCTTCCACTTTGCCAAGTTGATTGTTAAAGAGCAAAAGTGAATTTATTCAAAAAGTGTTAAGTCTTGTTATTTTGATTTCATTCGTGAGAGCTTCCTGTCATTATTATGTTAGTTAAATCACAGACTTCATTTTACTGTGTTAGTTAAATCAGATTTATTTTTATTTTGTCTTCATGGCAAACTTGTGATGCGATCCTTCAGAAGGAAGCTGAGGAAAATGTTCCGTTACCCATTAATAGCCTGCTTTTGCATCATCAGACTCTTCTTTTACACTAGGGAAGTGTTGCTTGGGGTTTAATCTCTTTCGGAATCCCAGCCCCAGCAGCACTCACAACTCCTTCTTGTGGCCTTCCAAAGAGGCAGGATTTTGCTTGGGAGTGGTTATTTTTCATATTCAGCTCTCGTTCCTTTCCCATCTCACATCCTCCCCTTCCTTCCCATCTTTGTCAGAATTTCAGTGTAAAATACATCTTTGACATAGTCACAGCCTTTTCCAACACGCTGCAGTCCCTTGGCCTCCAGCTGTCAAGATGATTAGGTGGAGACCCAGGATTCTCTTTGTTAGGGTAAGGCTTTAAACTGCTCCTCTGTGATTGAAAAGACTGACTTTGGTTTAGCACTGTTCTTCATCAGGGGCCATGACAGAGTTAAGTGATAGGTCAGCCAGTGATCTCAAGAAACACACTTATTTTATGACTAATTGCAGAAAATGATAATAAATAAGCAATCTATAAAGCAAGCAGGCTTTTGCCCCTTTGTCTAATGCAGTCCTACATTATGCCTGTTTTCTTTGTTCTCTCTTTCTTACAAGTGAGTTAGAAAGACTCCCTCTATGGAATAAAATAGTGTTTGAGATTTGGGGTGTGTTTTTAGTAGCTTGTGGTTTTGTCCAGTTCAGCTAGTGATTTGTGGTGTAAAACTCTCAAGGGTGGTTTGCATATCGTTTGACCTTCTTTGGAGCTGGTTTCAATTTGACTTCCAGTCTTTACCTTGGCTGCCACATGAATGTGTTTAAAGAACTGATGAAAAACGTGAGGAAGCTCCTTTTACCTGACAGAGCTGGCCAGGTATCAGAATTTCAACATTTGAATTATGAACAAGATTATACTTTCAAACAGAAGCTGCAAAAATGCACTTGGCGTATTTCACCTTGAAAAAAACTCAAGACAGTTCACTTAAAATACACGCATCTCATATTTTTACTTTATTTCCTGGAAGGTATATTGTGGTATGCCAAGTGTATCATATGAGAATATACCTGATTCTGACATAGTATAATATATAGCAATGTATTATATGTTGTAATAATAATAATATAATTGAAAAACTTCTGAAGATACTTCTGATTAGCACCTATTTCATTGCAACACAAACAAGGAGAAGCTTTTATCAAAGGAATAAGCTGTTGCAGTGTTCTTGAAGTAGTAGCTGCTTTTAAATGCTTGTTAATATTGTAAAATTTAAAAGAAATTGGTACCTTCATTATGTATTTTATCATTATATGGTGTCACATGCTTACAGGAGTAGAAGTGTCATAACAATATAAAGTAATATACAATTATTTGAGGAAATGGAGAGAAATAAAAAAAAAAGTTAAAAGCTCTTAACTGTATGAAGGACTAACATCAGGATTTTACCACTGATGTAACATGTTCCAGAACAGCTGTAATAATTACATCAAAAGCTGCTTGGATAAACAGAACAACCTGCATCTGTGTTTTGGGGGAGGCTGAAGCCCTCACATGCTGTGCAGACTGGTGCTCTGTGGGGCTTGCTCATCTCCAGGTTCTGGGACACCAGAAATCCTGCACTTCTGGTGCAGGTGCAGACTGTGCAACACGCCCAAAGCTGCAACACATTCAGGGCCTGTCAAACCAACGGTGCTGATGATCTGAGCATGCACAGATTATCCTCTACTCATGTGAGACACAATGAGTTTACCATACATGTGCTCCAGAGCACACTTGCTGGTAATTTTGTCTTGGAAATCCTGGTGGACACAGGGGAGTCCAAGTGCATTAAAATACTTGCAGTAGATTCCATGGGCTATTTTGAAGTAGCTTATCTTCATATCCTCTTACAAATTTCTAATTAGCTGTACATATCAACCTATGTTTTTTTTCTGGTGCATTCATTCACCTTTTTCTCTTCCATTTTAAGTGCACGTACATGCACATTTCTGTATTGGCAGCAAAGCGTTAGGCCTCTTGGTATTTTTCTTAGCAAAGAAAAAAGAAGTTACATATGACATTCTTGAATTTATTTTCTTAGTAAAGTCCAGTGTTCTGTTGCTTGATATGATGAATGTATCTAAACTGGAAATATGCAAAATGAGAAGCAGAAAAGTAGGTGCATTGCAGAGAATTTTGCATAAGTGCCAAGTGCGTGCTTCCTGCTTATGCAGTATAGGAATTATGCTAAAGAAGCACAGATAGTGCCTTGCAACTGAAGAGCCAACCACATGACACCGTCTGGCACTTGCAGTGAAGGTAACTTCAACCATTTTTCAATTCATAGTCAGTTTGTGTGCAGAACCAGTCAGGAAGTGCTTTCTGGTTTCTCATCATTTTCACAAATGATAATCTTTCACTTCATCCAGGCTGCATGCAGGGAGAAGAGACACACTTTTAATCTTGAATGTGAACATGTTTGCCCCAGGACAAATTAAGGTGAAGAAAAGATCACTTCCATTTTAAAGCAGTAGATGACAAAATGCCATTGACTCGTAAGCAAAAAGCTACTCCAGTCAGTTGGTAGCGTTCTTTCTTCAGTGGCGCCTGCACTCAGTGTTAGTTCAGAAGGCAATGATTCAAGTGGGAGTTCCTGTTTTTGTGGTAAAAGATAAGATACAAAGTTGGAAAGGGCTGGACTGTATTCCTGCCTTTTTCATAGAGGTTTTTTTTTTTTTAATGAGGTTTTAACACATCAGTTAAACTCTTCAGCATATGGGCTTGCAGCCTTTAATGAAATAAGCATTCGGAGGTCCTCTAATAAAAAGCACTATACGAGTGGTAAGTGTTACTGCTCAACTGCTTGAAGTTGAGAGAATTTCATAAGACTACATATGGCAGACCTAGCACAGGTTTGTTTATTTACATTAACTTGAAGATAAGTGCAATAGTTAGATTCCAATTTCCAGATAAAGCATTCACCTTTGTGGTTACCTGCAAGTATGCAAATGGGCATATGTTAATAAATTTCCACCTGTCAGGTGACACACAGTAACCAACTATATTTTACAGTTTTCTTCACTTGCACAACAATGTGATTATGTGAGGTCCCTTTTAGGTAAACTTTTTAGATAAAGATGGTTTATATTAACCAGTTTTACTGTGCATTCTCGACGGGTTGTAGCATGCACGGACAATGTTTTATCAAATCAGAGCTGACAGGTGGTATGACTGAGATGTGATAATATTTGTCTAGATAAATGTAGAATATGCATGAAAGCCAGGATGAAATCTTTGCAATGATTATGCCACATAGCTAGTTTGCTCAAGTTACATGGACATACTTTTATTTCCATCTCAACTCTTTAAAAAAATCTCATTATCTTTCTGTTCCCACCAGGAATATTGCTTGGCAAAGTCAGAAGTGTTTGAGCCAGTTACAATACTCACAAATACTGTCTGTAAGAATTATTAGGAACACAGATATGTATCTGTGGAGTCACACCATCTAATTTAAATCTTTGGCTTTCCAGATGCATTTGACACAGACAACACCACATCATTTATAGCCTGTTGTTGGTTTATGAAGCCAAAGAAACATACTTACCACAAATGGATAGCAGAGACTCATAAACAGTGTGTTTTATAATTGATAATCTAATCTTTCACTGCCCTGAAGAGACAGCTAATGGGTATTTTGAGCCCAACAGCAAATTGGAGATTGTTAGGAACAGCAGGTATTTTAGCTTCAGCAGATCTGTAACACACTACTTTTTCTAAAGTTTCTAATAGTCGGTACAGGTTCAATAATGAAAAACACATCTCTGTGTAGGTGTCTTCTGTACAGTTTCTAAAAGAGAATTCCTGGCTTATTGCCAAGTACTTTTCGTGATTCTTTAGAAAGAAAGGAAAAAACCAGCAATAAACCAAAGGAAAGACAGCCCTTCTTTTTGAACATCAGCAGTCTCCAGAAGAGTCACGCTTGCTGCTATGCCATGTAATGAGTCTAGTAATCCTACTTCAACACTGCTGATGTGCTCGGGTACCATATGGAGCTGGGTGGCAGTTCTCTACATAGTAGTTAGCAATCAGAGGAAAGCTTAATCTGAGTGTTTACATTTCCAAAGCTTTTCCCATTCCAGTAAATGGATTTTCCTGGCCAGCTACAATCTTTTGAAGGTGGTGGGCTTAAGTATGGTGATCTAATAGCAGGACTGCAACATAAGAGCTCAGGTAAATGTTATTTAATTGAATTGCTATCTATAGACTGACGTCTATCTACAGAGCACATTGCTTTTTTTCATCTATCACCTTGCTGATTCTCATTTACCTTGGCATTTGGGAAGGCTTCTTCTCAGATAACATCATAATTAAGAATGAGATCTGAAATTGAACTAGCCTTAGTGGAAACTGGTAAAAGGCATGTAAACCATTTCATTTATTAGTACAGCATGCCATTTAAAAGGAAAGTTATAGATGGCTTTCCAACGCTTGCCATTTCTAATTAGGTTCAGTGTGATTCAGGCTTGTCTCTTGCCTTGTAATGTCATAGAGACTTGAACTGGAATTACAGCCCCATAATACCTCCAGAGGGACTAATTTATCTTTTCTGCAGTTATTGGCTGTATTAATGTTGGATAAGTGTTATCATTATTGGCCATTGGCATGTGTAGGTGGTGCTAGTGTGTTAGTGACACCTCTGTAACACAATTGTTGTAATTTCAACAAAATTTCAGTGCCTAAGTACCTTAAACTTAACCTCAACCTAGAGTAACAGAAAATGCTGCATTATGAACTTAAATGTTGTTCTGTTGTCTTAGTGCAACCAGTTGTTTCAGTCCTCAGTTTTATTTTGAGCAGACTTTGGTAGAAATAACACGACTGCAAGTGGGAGTGTTGTTTTTCATGGAAATAGTTCTTCAGTTCATAGAAATAGTTCTTAAGGTCATAGAAACAATCCATTATGTATTCAGCCACTTACTGGGCATCTGTTTGGTAGCAATTGACCAGAACATATGAAATTCCCAGTGGTGTAGCCTTGTTTTTGTTGTGCAAGAATGCAGGACTGTCTTTATATGAACGTAGTTGTGTGCCACGACCAGCTTTCAGTGTGATTAAACAAGGCCAACCAGAGGCTGGTTTATGGTTTGAGCTCAATGTAAGTTATAGTAACAATCGGTCAACTCACAAATCCGGTGAAAGACCTTCTCGTAGCTAGACAGGGAAGTGTCATCTCTTGTATCTTCAGGGGTATTTTGTTTATAGATGTTTTACTCATTGCATATGAAGAAATGAATTGTGCAGAAAACACAATGTTTGAAAATTACCAATCTGTTTTAAAAATACTTGGAGAAGTAGAATCAGCAGTGGTGATAACCTTGCTTTGAGAAAGAGATTGGAGCAGGTGACCTCCAGAGGTTCATCCTAACATTTCTATGTCTGTTCACAGCTCTTCACAGAGAACATGTGGGCTGGTGTAAGTTTCTCAGCTGTGTAATTGCCTTATTCTAAGCCCAAATTCTTTCCAGTTACAAATGAAGTAAGATTCTGCGCAGCTTTTTTCTGAGTGTTAGGTCCTTGTAGATACTGACTTGTGGCAGGCATTACCCATTAATTCTATTACAAATACAGTTCTCTAGTCAATCATTTCAGGTAAAGATAGGTAAGAAAGTGTAGTTCCAGACAGAGTAATTCTGACTGCTCAGTAAAGGGCAAGCAAATACTTCTTTGAGGAGCACCATTAGAAATACACCTTATCATAGCTACAAAATAAAATATAAAAATAATTCCTGTACTTTCATGCCTTACATTGGCTCTGCATACTGAACTACTAAACTTTCTTTACCTCTGTGTGACAGCAGCCATGTGCAGAGCACAGGTCTCAAGATGAAAATCAGGAAAAGAGCAAGTGAGAAACTGTGAAAAATCTAAGGGTATTTCATAGGAAATGTTATTTTCTTGGTATGAGTTTGAATTCCAAGGAGTAGCCCATAAAACCTCTACTCATACATGTGGAGCAAAGTGCTGTCCATCATAGGAAGTCATAATCTGTCTCTTAATGATTTTGCCCTAATGTCAAATAGGGGTGCAATTGTTAGAATTCTGTAGCGATTTCGCCATTGTTCAACTTCTGCAAAACTGAGCATCAGCTCCCAAGAAAGATGCCCTCATGTTTCTCTTCTGGTTCAGGTGTCCCCTCCATTCAATGTACAACCTTTCAAGCACTAACAGAACTTACAAAAAATAACCTCCTTCTCGCTACTTTCCAGGTAGTGATTACAGATCCATCCTACAGTATGTGCAATAGGCAGTATAGCATTGGAAAGGGAAGAGTACTTCAGTGATGCAAAGAGCCAGTTAACTACAGGTCACAAGCCCATCCAGATGTGCTTGGACAGATAATGGTTGTAAACAGATTTTTCTGAAATCTCCTAACTAGTTACTAATGGGATCTCTAAGTTAGGAAAGTCAGTCAATTGCAGTATCCTAAGCATCAGTAAATCCTCTGCTTTCTCAACTGTCCTTTACCTATGCTTGATGAAAAATATATGTATTAATTTCAGTTTTGGAAAGAAGAATGCACAGTTCCTCCCCGTGTATTTGCCCACCCGTCTCCCAGAGTTAATTAAAAATCACGAGCCACAAGTAAGTGAGAGAAGCGTTTACCAACTGCCAGAGTTTAGTATGCTGCTGGCGAGCGACTCCAGCTACAAGGTGACACGTTGGAAGCAACTAAAAGAGTGATATGTTTGGACATGGATACAATTTTGAATTGTAGTCCTGATTCAGAGGGAGCCTTCTAGGTAGAACTGAGCACAGTATACAGACTTTATAACCTATTAGATTAATTAGGGCTTCCCTCCCCGTTTGTGAATTAAGAAAAAACAGCAAATTCTGTCCGCCTGTCATGTTTCCATCGACACTGTAATACTCCACCTCCACATGTAGAGCAAGCCTGCAGCTCCATTTTGCTCCAGGCAGCTCCCCTGGGTGTATGGGTTTGGAATGCACCTTCCCAGTGCTGTGCCTGTGGGAAGCGGTGTGTTTGGGGTGGCTCTGCTCTCCGCAAAGCCCCTGCAACAGGGATAGGTTGACTGCTGGAAATTGTGCTGGAGTTTTCATCCAGTGCTGGGCTGGGCATAAATGTCACTTGGTAGCTGTGTTTCATCCTATGGCTTCATACACTACTAGTATTTCAGAAGTAGTGGCTGATTCTGGTTTTCCTAGATTCTTTAGATAGCTAATGGTCCATGGTAAGGTAGCATACATTAGATTACCCTCTTAGGTATTCACTGTGCTTTGTCAGGCAGTCCAGCAATGGCTGGTGCAGACAAGTCCACAAAATCACCATTTCCCAGTTAATCTGATTCACCCCAGCCTTGTAAACATATCTAAGCAGAGGGAAGAATCTGTCCTTTCATTTGCATTTATTGCGTGAGTTTTAATTTACTTTCTGTTGGTATTCAGGTCACAAAAATACCCTGTTATGTTTCTTGTTCTATTTTCTTTGTATGAAAATAAATGTCAGGATGATCATTTGAATAATCTTTTTTTTTTTTTCCTGAAAGGGTAGGTACTTTCTTTTCTGTAGTCTCCTGTGTGCCTTCTTTCTGTTTAATGTAACCTTTCATAGATTAAAGAGGCAATGATGTTAATAGAATTGCGTAATTGTCAACAGATAATGTTCTCCCAGTGAAATATAGCTATTGAGGCTTAGCTAAAGCATTTATAACAAACAAGCATGCAGAAACAAAGATGTTTATTTTCAAAGTGACACATCTTTGCTGTCCTTGGCATCCGTATTCAGCCCCTGCAGGACTGGGACTGGGACCCCAGCGTTCCTATTGTAGCACTTGGAACCTACTGGTAGGTGTGATGACTTCCATCAAGTGCAGGAAGACTTAGCCCTGGTCATGACCAGAGAGAAGCAGAAATTTCAGAATTCAGACCCAGATCCAGCCTTTCCCAGAGACTCAAGGATGTCTGGGGGCTTGATTCTAGTGACTACTTTTTATTGTCGTTCCATACCAGTTTTCTCTTGTGCCAATGCAATTACACGGGGGCGAAAAGGGTACAATGGGAGCAACTGGGCTCACATATCATCACTGCAAAATAAACACCTGAGGCAGGCAGTGAAAAGTTAGATTTCAAAGGCAGTGGGAATGGCAACCAATTACTGCCAACTTAATTTCTGAATGATAAGTGCAGAGTGGTAGTGGATGATGAAAGTAAATTGTAAGTATTATCTTTCAGAATGCTTTTAGCTGCAAACCTAGATTTCTCCTTTCTGGATCAAAGTAGAGCAGAGTATCTAGACAGACAATGCAAGTTACTGCCACCAGGAAAGCAACAATTTAAAGTATAAAAGTATATAGTTTATATAAAGATACCTTTAGCATTGTAGAAGAAATCTCAGAAAAACTGCTTCAGTTTCCTGTTGGCAGTTCCAAGAATGAAACTGTGAAATGAACCGTAAAGTGGTTAATGGGCTTCTTTTGTTGTGTCTTCTGTGGTCATGTATGAAACACATTGCCCAAGTGACATTAAGAAATTTGAGTTGGAAATATGTGGACAATAGCAGACATCGGTGTGCAGGACCATCACTGTCTCATTGTGCACGGCCCCTGAATCCATGAAGGTGGGGCTCTGAACCCTCTAGCTGACTGAAAGTCAACGAAAGCTCTGCTCCTACCTCAGGCACCTCTAAATCAGGTAATTGAAAAATGAGTTTTGACTTCGGGCGTGATTGAGGAAAGAGCCTTAAGCAAGTGCTCGAACTTCAGCATGTGTTTAATGTGCCCCTTCACATACAGGGAAGTTTCCTTGAACTAGGGTCTCTTCTGACTGTTGTTTGGAGTGAATGCCAGTTGCAAACAGATGTGCCAGCTGTGGTCTAAGCCACACACATGCTGGTAGTTTGAAATGAGGAGGACACCTACCTTCTCCTCTGGAAGAGTAACGCAGAGATGCTGTAACTGGGGTTATTAAACTGTGACATACTTTCAGGAAAGAGTTTTTGAATTGGATTTTGATTTAAAGTACTCTAATGCTAGATATGTTTAAAAAGTAATAAAGCTGATCCTTCATTCAGGTGTGCACATGCTACAAGTGTATGTACAATCACCTTTCTGTCAGGAGGGTTAGATTTGGGTGTCTGGAAAGGCTCTGTGCTGTCATGAAAACAGTAGGATGAACATGTAATATATTCAGAATTCACTGAACTTTCTTAGTCTCATTCCATACTTTTGCTGTCAAGAAGCAAGTGCTGGATGTGGTGCCACTGCCTTATAGTGCTTACGTTGCAACAGCAAGCTGTGTTAATACTCCCACTACAGGGACTTTGCTGTTTTTCAGTGGAAACTCTTAAAGTCCAAAAACTACTTGCAGTCCTTTGAAAAGACTTTGTAGGAATAGCGTTGTAGTATATTTAAAGTGGTTGGCAAATCTTATACCTGTGTCTCTAGAAGCGGAGAAAAGGGAATTTGGTGATGTACTTCAGCAGCCCGGCAGTGTTGTTCAGAAGTTACAGCTGCTGAAAGGCAGGGCTGTGGAGATGTGTGTGTATCTGAAGACTGTCAAGTGGTACAAGGCAGTTACTAACACACTAGTGCTGTCTTAAAAAGAGTCTAGCATGTTTCAGTAAATAAAATCAATCTCAAATGCAAGTTTCCAACTGCACTAGAGAAGGGTGGTTGTGGGTGTAACAGAAGGGATGATGTCAAGTGCAAGGATTGTCCCCCCAGCCTATATTAGGAGGATTTTAAATTTCAGACAAAGCCTAACAATAATGATATGAGGTTGCATGAAGGTTAATGTTGTTTAAGCAGATGGTGAATTGCAGACTCAACCTGTTGTCACAATAATGAATATGTTTGAAAAGACGGGTGTGTGGCAAATGGGAGCAAAATGAAGTGCAATGCACACATGCATGCACACACAAATTCAGCATTGCTGTCTTCGACTCATATATGCACACATATATATATACTTTTTTAAGGATTCTGTATTGACTCATTGCCACAAATCAATATGAGAAGCAGGACTATGATTCAAAAGAATGCACAGTTAATACTGATCTGCCATAATTTCGCCTGACAGCAATGACAGAAGCATTTGATCTGAGTCAGACAGAATTTTATAGCCCTATTAAATGTAATTTCCACTCCCCCCACAATGTGCATTTTTTACCCTTCTCTCTTTTTTCATTTTACAGCGTCACAGCAAAGTAGCCCACAAAAGAAGTCTGTTTAACTGGGGCCCAGAGTGTTCACCCAAGTGTTTATCCATTGCTTGGAAGCTCTGTAGTTCTTTGCTCCTTGGGAGCCATCTTAGAAAAAGGAGTGACTTTACAGAAAGATGAGAATGAAGTTGTATCTTCCCATTCAGCCAGGTATTTAGTCAAAATAGTACAGACTCAGAGTTTCACATTTTATTGTAAATCCGTTTTAAAATATGTGAGTGAATTCCCGCTAGGTGCAAATCCATTCAAGTCAAAGCATCTGTGAGGATTTGTTCAAGCTAAATAAAAATAATATGGGAGATTGGCCATACTAGTGGCATTAAATTATTTTGCTTATTATGAAGAACGCCCCTTTTGAAAACTATTCCTGATCAAATGTACTTGATAAGTATTCATCCAGATTTTCTGGGCTGGTTGTCAACATCTGGTTCAGAACCTTATAGACAAGAATTCTTGGTGAGATTTTTCATTTTTAGGTTTGACAATCCGAGGAAAAAATGATCGTCCTTTCACCATATTTGGAGATTTCTGGATTAAAATCAGGGATCTGTTGACATCAATGACAGAACAACTGAGATCAACATAAACTGGCAGAAAGGGACATAGCCCAGTGCTTAGAATTTATGTTGTACATGAAATCAAAAGGAGATTTAGGATCCTTGAGGCTTTTCCATGCTGTATCAGTTGAGTATATCCCAATCATATCTATATTCTTCTGCAACTTTCACTTGAAATAAAAGGCTTAGGGGCATCATTACTGTATCTGTAGGAGTCATGTAAAAAATGCCCTCTGTGTTCTTACAAACCCACCAATCCATAGCTGAAGAAGGTCATTTGCTGTAGATAGAGGCAAAGAAAAGATGTAGAGGAAGCCAGAACTCTTAGTACAGTCTTTGCAAGGGTTGCAACTCTGTCAGGCAAAGTTATGTGTCTGCTGCAGAGGTAATTCTCCATTTGGACTTTTAACAGATTTTTTTAGTCTTTTTTTACTATTCTTGCAATAGGTCAATGTCAAAATTAAAAATACTTAGACCGTTTTCCAAAGCCATTAAAAAAGCTTTACTTTTTTCTACCCCTTCTTTCTGAATCTGCCCATGAGGAGTTGTCATTTTCCATCACTTCCATTTTCTCCAAACTGTGTATTCAGCTCTTTTTAAATATTACTTTTTCCACTAGATTTTTAACTTCACTGTGATTATCTTTTGCCTAGTTACTTACCTGATTGGTTTCAGCTGTGTCCTGAGGGGGAATGCCAGACTAAACTAGCAGTGTCACTAGATAATGTCTTGAAATTGGGAAGCTAGAGATAGCTAACAGGTACCCATCAGGGTCCTTTAGAGAATGACAGTTCCTTTAATTAGTGGAGGCTGGAAAAGAAATTTTTTTATTTTTATTTCTCCCCTCATTTATTCCTTCAGCATAGCATCAGCATTCTGTATGTAATCATGCTTCCAGAAAAAAAATTGCTCAGAATCTTAGAACACACTAATCAATGCTGTATTTCTGCCTAAAGATTTCCAGAATAAAACATGTGAGTAACGGTAATGACTATGAGTTGTGCTAGTGTCTGAGAGTCCCAAGTCAGAAACCTGGGCCTGTTGTGTTGTGTAACACGGCACCCAAAAGACACCCTTTATATGAAAGTTTCTCATCTCATCCTTTCCATTTTATCAGAGAAACAAGCTGGAATAAACAGAAATAACAATTGTTACATTTAAACTCTCGGCTGGCTACTTTCCGGGTGCAAATACTTACCTCCAGTACAATCCAAATGTGCAGTGAATTGGAGAATCAAACGTATGTTAGCTGTGTAGATGCAACTGCTTAATTTCAGAGAGCAGAGTAAACAACCTGGAATGAAATTCTGGGGAAGGAAAAAAGTATTTGAATTGATCAGCCTCATTAGTAGACTGCTCTAATAACCCTTTGTCTCCAAAATCCTTGCTTGTGTAATTAATCACACCTTTTGTAAGGGGCTTTCTGATATACAGGTACAGCTGTGACAAGCAACATATCTTTCAGCTCTCGTGCATTTCCAGTGGTACACATCTAGCAGGCAGGGAGAGGAAGACTGGCAGAGATGTTTCCAGTTTCCTCAGTGACTCCTGGCACTGGCCTTGCGTTGCTCTCTGACAGGACATACTGCTTTGCTCCCCAACAGTAGAGTTCTCTGAAAAATCTTTATTAGAAAGCTGTAGGTCGTAACCGTTGTCAGTTTCATGTATATGTTTTTAAGCACGGTGTCAATTTACAGGGTCAGTCTTTTATTGCTGATTGACAAACAATGAGCATGATACAAAGGTCACCTAGTGAAGGATGACATGAGTCTGGCCCGGTGCTGGAAAAAATAGCAATTGTCTTGTTTACATTGACCTGGAAGTATTGATTGTTTCCCTAGGTAGCATGGCTGCACACCACCATAGGAATGCTGCTCTTTAGTTGGAGTCAGACCTGAAACAGCAGTCCTGCATTGACTTCCCTGGCCCTTGCACAAGGGCTGTAGCGTGGCCTCTTTCACCAGATCATTCAGTGTCTGTCATGGCCAGAAGCTCCTGTAAAAGCCTTGCTCTTTGGGGACTTCACTTTGTAAGATTTTGCCTCTTGTGCCAGAGACTTGAATTTTAGATACTCTTCTTAGTAGGGATGCCCAGCGCAGATCTGGCTTTGCCTGGTAATACAAACTTTGGAATTGCATGTACTTGCTTCTTTATCTAGCTTTGTTTTGGCTCAACTGACAGCGCTTTATGTGTAACAAAAGGAAGAACAAAAGCGCATTTAGCTTAGAGTGCATTGTCATATGTTTTTACTCCCTACCAAAACAAAGAGGAGAGAGAGTGAGAACAGGGCTGTTATGGAGATTATCATCATTCTTTTGAGACGTGATGGTATTTTCCCAAGGAGGCAATGACATTTCTTAATTACTCTCTTCATGGGTAGCCATGTGTAGAGATTACCAGAGGCTCAGCAGTGCATTGTTCTGCCAAAGCCTTGGAGAATGATAATGCTGACAGTACAACACTCTGCTGTCCAACGCTCTTCTCCTTTTTCTCACTCTTCATTAAACCAGCTAATTATTTCTACTACTGGTGGCTGTGCGGCATTGCTTATCCCATGTAACCCCAGCAGCCCTCCACTGTCAGTGTAATTTACAGTAATAGCATAATGCTTTCTTACTGCTTGAGCCTGGCCCATGTGGAATTAAAAGGCGCCGTTGTTCTTTTACCAAGCTTGGCTGCCAGATCAACAGCATTTGAGTGAGTAGCAACCTGCGCTTGTAACTGGGAAAAAGACGCGAATGTCAGTTAATACTGGTGACTCCTTGAAGTTGCGGTGTACCAAAAAGAGATCTTCAAGAAATTTTGTTTCTGTCTCTGCCTTAAAGCATATATTTATGTGTTCTTTTCTGCTCTTAGCTGTTTGTTTTGGTCCGGCTGCAGCCGGCAACAAAAGTGCCACGCTGCCGCCCCTCCCCCTGCCGGGGTGCGGAGGAGAACAGAAAGAAACAGGCAGAAACCGGTGGGTCAGGATAAGGGCAGTTTAACAGAACAGCAAACAGAGGGAACAGGAACAACAACGATACAGAAAAAAAAAAAGGAATATACAAAACAAACCCGCAGAACAGAACCGCGCTCTCGGACCGAACCGCCGCTGTGCGCTCCCAAGCCGCGAGTGAGTTCCCGCCCCCCGCTTTCCCCCACCGGAACCCAGCGTGATGACACACGGTACGGAACACCCGGCTCTGTTGGGCCAGGTGGGGTCAGCCCCCACCCCCTGGCTGTGCCCCTTCCTGGATTCCAGTGAAAATTAACCCTGTCCTGGCCAAACCCAGGACATTATCCACCCCTTATTCCATACCATCTACGTCATGCCCAGGTCCCCCA
>Ga0065711_1033307_pt1 | contig 25740 bp, 21 predicted proteins | sample Hoacrofraction12_FD_59098 | JGI IMG/M metagenome (GOLD analysis project Ga0065711, IMG submission 59098) | Hoatzin crop microbial communities from Cojedes, Venezuela - Epithelial fraction 12 v2 (version 2) | ecosystem: Host-associated > Birds > Digestive system > Esophagus > Crop | place...
GTTCCTCTCTGCCCAACTTTCCAGCCTATCCAGGTCATGCTGAATGGCAGCACAGCCTTCTGGTGTATCTACCACTCCTCCCAGTTTGGTGTCATCAGCAAACTTGCTGAGGGTACATTCTAACTCTTCATCCAGTTCGTTCATGAAGAAGTTAAACAAGACTGGGCCCAGTACTGACCCCTGAGGGACACCACTAGTTACCGGCCTCCAACTAGAGTCAGCGCCGCTGATGACAACCCTCTGAGTTCCACCATTCAGCCAGTTCCCAATCCACCTCACCGACCACTCATCCAGCCCACACTACCTGAGCTTCCCTAGGAGGATGTTATGGGAGACCGTGTTGAAAAACTGCTGCTCAGTCCTCTCCATACCCCCCAAAACAGAAATCTGTGTCCGGTTGCCTTTTGAGCAGCTGATGAAACAGGAACAATGGACAAGATCCATTAAGAGAAAAAGGTTCACGATGGAATCACAAACTCTCTATCACAGGATGCTGTGGAAATCAAAAGCTTAATGGCATTCAGAAAAAAAGATTAGATAAATTCATGGAGGATACATAGCTATCAAAATGATTTTGATACTGGCTCAGGAAGTTTTTACACTGTTGCTCATTGTGAGATCATAATAGGGAAAAGATCACCATATGCATGCTTTGCTGCTTAAATGCTTCCTTGCTTGGAAAAGCTCTGCTTTCATTACTTGAGACAAAATATCGAGCTAGGCAGACCACTGACCTAATGCCCTACAACCCTGTCCTAGAAAGGCGCACACTTGCACAAACACAGCCTGCTATGGGGATGAAGCGTACAGGAATGCTCTCAGTAATCCCCACTATCAGAAGACAGATGTTCATGAGGAGACTTACACCTCTCCCAGGATTAATTTTGGATTCTCTTAACAATTCTGAAATAAACTCCTTCATAGCCTAAAAAAGTTGAAAGTGTTCAGCAAAAATCTCTCTATTTTTGCTGTTAGAACCAGAAGTAACACAGGACACATATCCTGCTTATCTTGCAGCCCTTCTGCAGATATGCCCAAGACAGTTTTGTTCTGCTTGCTTGTAACCAGAAAGCAAATCTCTTCACATCTGAAACACATGGGGAGAGGGTGAGATGGCATACCCATCACCTCAGTTAAGTCTGGAACATTTCATTTACATTCATTAAATTATTACAATGAGTAATAAAAAGGTGGAAGTTTGCCTCATTATCTACAAAACACTCTACAGAGAAAAACAGTCTTAATCCTCCACAGACATCTAATAAGACCATTTAGCCTGACTATAAATGATCACTGGATCTGGGGCAGAGCTTGTAAAATCTTGATACTTTTCTGTTTTAAACAATAATTTGCAGGAGAATAGTAAAACATTCTTCTGGAGTATTACAGCCTTACAAAAAAAACCACCTTGCATACTAGTACTTTCTCAGCCATAGGTTTTCTATTCACGAACAGACATGTTCAAATTTCTCTCTATAATGATTATACGTATTTAAGAGTAGAATGCGTAGCACTACTTGTACTGTTGCCCTACTTGTAAAGTTCACAGGCAGTTTTCAGAAATGGATTGATCAAGAAGTGTTTCAAGCTGCACATATCTTATTCCCAGTCTCGTCTGCATGGAGGAAAACAATTCTTCGTTGCTAGGGATATGGCACCATACAGCTGGGGTAAATACTCATGCAAATACTAGAAAACGTGTGAGAGAGAGGAGCTTAATTTTAGAGTGATCAGACACTACTTCACATAACAAATTTTTCATCTCAGCTGACGTTCTTCAGTAACTGGGCACCAGTTTTCAACCAAAAGTACGACAGCCACAGGCCAAGCAGTAAAAGGTTGGTTAATGTGTCACGTGCATAAATCAGTGTATGTCCATGTGTGGATACATGCAACACTTGTGTAAGAAGCAACTATAGCGCAGCCGCCTAATTTCAACTCCACCCCAACGATAGAAATGCACTAGCAAAAGCACATCAAAATTGTCAGAGTTCAGAGCCAGAGCTTCCTCGCAAGACTTTTTTTTTTCTTCTTCTTTTTTTCCTGAGCCCTGTATTTAGGCAGTGTGAAAACCTCCCACCTGCCCTTGCTTTGAGCTGCCACAAGAACTCTGCACACAGCGTTAGCAAGATGACTATCAGGATTCCTATGGGCACTTTGGTGTTTCTTCTGTGGCAATATACTGCAGGTTATTCACAGGACAAGATTTCCTTCTGTGTGATTCAAGCCAGCACAGCACGGGAAAGCAAGGTACAGTCTTCCACTGACAAGCACAGCAGCGATCCGGACAAGATGAAGTGTACCATTCCACATCCAGAAATACAATCAGGGAAACACAGGACTTCTCAGCTTTGTACATATAAAAAGCAGCACTAAGAAGTTCCTAACTGACTCTAAAACCTCAGACAAGCAATTTTTCCCTAAGCACTTCCTCTGCAGCACTCTGTGCTCAGATGCACTCAGAGGTATTTCAAAAGTCATCATACTCACTGCTTTGTTAAAGTATTTTATGCCAAAGTCTTTTTTTTCTTTTTACGCCATGGCAAAAAGGAGCTTAATGCCTGTGCCAGAGCACGAAGGACTTTGTTGCAGGTTTTGTTGCTTGTTTGTTTTTAAGTAGCCCCGACAGAGAAAGGGCACCAAAACAGAAATTAAAATGAAGTTTCACAGAGTTTTCTTCTTCCCTTCATGCCACTAATGCATACTCTGCTTTAAAATGTCAGTTAGCATTCTTTCAAACAAAACAAACAGGACATCCTCTCAACTCTCCAGCTTTTGCCTGGACCAGTATCACAGGAAAGGAAGGTACCAGAAGTCTGCTCTGTTCCTTCTCTCATTCAACCCAGTTCCAATAACTTTCCTTTCCCAGCATGAACTGTTACGGCATTTCATTTTCATGTGACTAAACATACGCAGTGACCACGGGAAAGGCAAACTGCTCAAAGCATACATACACATTTACATATTTATGCTAATAATTACAAAGAATGCATTCTCCTAAAGCCCATTTATTGTTTGCCTTGAGACATTACCAGCAGGAAAACTCCACGTACTACAGTCAGCAAATGAAGACGCTGCATAGGTGACAATTACCATTTTGGTTCACAGCGACATTCAGATATAGACTGAATATAGACTAAAAGACGTCAAATCTACTTCCATTTTATGTGCAGCTTTTTAAAAACATTAAACTAAATTTCACAGATAGCTGTCTCAGTAATACCTTTTCCCTTCCGATACAAAATGCACACACGGAAGAAAAAAAGACCCCAGCTTCCACACATTTCACTCAGCTGAATCAAAGACACAACCGATTTTATAGAATCACCCAACGTAGAAAAATAGACCTGAGAATACAATAAGAAAACCTGTCTTGCTCTATCTTGCAGGACACTTAGCATGATGCTTTCTAATGAAAAATTAAGCACATATAACTTCAATTTTCAAAGCAAGATACATTAACAGCCATAGTACCTTACATTTTCACCAGTATGGGGTTTTCCATTTTGCCTGACAAGTAAGCAAGACATATATACTCCTTCCCCCCCAAAATGCACAGTCAATTGCCATTATTTTCTTCTTGCTTTCTCCAGTTCTTTAATTGCAAAAGCAAGACATCTGCTTTCTGTTACTGTTGCTCTATGTATTTATTTTATTGCTTTCTGGTGGTGCAATTGTAAGCACTGCCAATCAGCTTTGAGCAAGAGTCTCTAAAGACTGAAGTCCCACTCCTCTGGTCCACAGAAATTGATATACTGGAAAACAGAAAAAGGAGGATAAATTAGACCCTATTTCCCCTGCTCCAACTTTTGAACGACTCCCCTCAAGCCTAGATAAAATAAATTTAACTCTTTCCAAGTTCACAGTGAAACTCTCCAAACTCAGGTCTTGCTGTCTAAACAAAACACTTCATTTTGAGCAGTTTTTTTTAAAGCATGCAAAACTTATACATAGCAGTCACTCAAATTCTTCAATAAAAACTTTGAGTTTAAAGTTTTTGTTTCTATGAGAACTAGTTAACTTCCTAAAACCAGTACCTTTTTCCCCATATAAAAATCAAAGACCTCTAAGGTAAATAGCACACCACCTAGAACATTTACAAAGCCTACAGAGTTGAAGTAACAAGACATCTCCATTCACTGTCACTTTGGCACATGCATCTTGTGCAGATCCTATCCCTTCTCTTCTACTCTTCTTTACGCTCTCTGTTGGTCTTTGTTTCATTGTCCTCTTTCTCTGCTCTCCCTGAGCCCAAAAGACTGAAAAAGACGACCAAGAAATTGTGCTGCACACACCTCTCCTTGGGCCTCTTCCCTGCCTTCACTTCTGAACTCCTTGACGTGCTCTGTGTCCCTCTAGTTTTCCTATCCAGCCTTGTTCTCTTCAGCAATACCATTCCATCTCTGGCTCAGTCCTCTCCACTGCAGCTTCTCTGCCTGAAGTCAGTTTCTTTTTTTAAAACCATCCAAAAAATATGTAAGTGGTGCTGTAGCAGTGTATGAAAACAGTATGGTCTTAAAACACAACCACAAGCAGCAGAAAAAGTACAAAATGAAAATGAGAACTGAAAAAAACCGAAACCTGAATTCCACATCCTGCATCAGTACGCTAATCATCTCTCTTAGCCAGCTTGACAACGCAAAGACAAAGTCTTCTCATTCTGGCCTGCAAGTAAGAAAAAGTATGAAGGCAAAGACAGCATGTTGTGCTTCAAGCTGGGGTGAAGCAAAGTGTCTGGAAAAAGTATTGCAAATGGGTCATTTTCCAGGTCTGTCTTGCTGCCCAGGGCTAGCAGCTTCCTATCCCAGAAGACAGGAAGACCTCACCCAGCGCTCCTCCCTCCTGCCACTGCAGTGATCTCATTCATCCCAAACCACCCTACCTGAGCTTCAGGTGCAGCCCCACCAAGACTTTTTATTCTTTTTCTGAAGCTACTGATTCCATTAAAAGCAGAAGTTTAAAAAAACCTCAAAACCAAAAAAACACACAGACAGAAACAACCCACAAAACAGAGCATACATGAAATTCATCATGAAACCGATACACAAATGCTCACTTATTTCAGCTACAAGCAGTGAAGTTGTAACTTCTAATTCAGGCATTTGATACAGCAAACAAAGGATCTGAGCTAGTCTTTTTCCTTAGTAACAAGCGAGCAATTACATTGCCTACACAATTGATTTGAGTAGCTGAGAGCATGAAGAGTGCAGAGCCAGGAAACACAAACAGGTAGGCTTGTCAACACAGCATGATACTCTGAAGGCTCAGCATTTCCTCTGCAGAAAGCAGTCGCAGCTCCTAGCTCTGCTTGTAGCCTACAGAGACAGAGTCCCAGAATCTTCTATACCAGCTACACAAGCAGCCACATCCCGGGCTGTTTCAATGGACTCTACTCAGAGAACCATTCTCGTTGCTTCACAGAGAAACGAACACATGTGGAGGATGAGGGAGGCATGAAAAGACTGAACCAGTTTGGACAGAGAGGCACACTAAGCGAACATCACCAATTTTATACACAAATTTGGGCCAAACAGTTTAATCTGGCTCTCCTACTTTAAGGAAGAAAAAAAAAAAACACACAAAAAAACCCACCCAAAAACAGAAGCACAGAAAAGAGTGAACACAAATTGTGACACACTCCCAATCTGCTGCAAGTGTACACAGAACTTTCACCAGCAAATTCTACAATAGCTTTATCCCCTCTTACCTTCGCCAAATCCTCATTCCTGGTTCTCTCTTCGGGTTCCCCCACAGTAAGATGTCCAAACCCATTTACAAAGAAACTGGTACCATACATATGAACGAATTCTAGCTTGAAAAGGTAGGAAGTGATTCACTGCAGTTTAACAACATGCCAGAAGCAGAGCCCAGGTATCCAAAATCCTAACCCTAATATAATGTGATTGTATAGCCTATCACACCTCTCCCCAGATCAAATCCGACTTAGAACTATGAACTCTGTAATGGCAAATACACATATATACGGCGTATGTTAATGCATGAAATAAATCATCTTCTAATAGTCACTGCACCTAGTATTGGAGGAATGGAGGGAAGAAGGGGACACAAGAGGGGCTGTGGTAGGTTTAGTAAGAGTTATTTAACAGCCTAGTAACTCCTCACTTCAAAGATGCAGCCGAGAGTGTACAGAGATCAGCACTACTTTGTCAACAGAAACAAAAGCATAACATCAAAAAGCATACCAGCTGTGTGCATGCGTGCCTTGGCATACCCTGTTTTTTTGGAGATGTGGGGAAAATAAACAAAGCCAAAACACCAATTAGACAGGTATCAAAATCATTTTCCAGTACCCATGTACAATTACTATCAGCAATCCAGATACACAAAGCCAAATTACAAGACACATATTCAGTAAATACTGAACAAAACTCTTACCATTTTGCACCTTGTAGTCCGTGCAATAGAGAAAAGTCTCTAAACACAACAGTGTCTTTAGCCACTGTCAACCCTCAACATTTTCTGTGTACTACACTAACTGCCCAGAACTAAAAAATTCAAATTATGTAATAAAAATGGTTCTGTGGACCTGTCAGAGCAGCTTCCAGAGGCACCAGAAGGTCTGTGGACCACAGCTTTGAAAAGCTGTCTGTTCCAGACAATAAGGTCATTCAGCCTTGCGTTTTGTCTTGCAGCGCATTGCTCCTTATTAACTCTAGAAGCTACTGTATACGCCCCTGATGTAGACTACACAAGGTTATTCACAAATTAAGCCAAATTTTTACTTATGTCAAAATTAACCAATGCTTTGTTAGCTATTTTTATAGTACAAGATATCTTTCTAATTTCCAATAAAAGTAAGATTTGCAGGAGTTGACATCAATTCATCATTTCTGCAATAACACTACTTGGCAGGGGGCAAAGCAAACAAAACCGTCATCTCTATTTCTTTTCAAACAAAAGTGACATGGAACAAACCAGAGGCAACAAATGGTCATGAAGCCATTTACCTGAAGCTTTTATTCCTACACAAAAGTTCCACAGTTTGACAGTGAAAAAAAGCAGCTACAAACCATCTGCTTGTCTAAATGAAACAGACTGCTGACCCTTTCTCTAGTTTCCAGACAGCAGCAAAAGCACCTCTATTATTTGTCACTCTCAAAAGGGACATCGGTGGCTTGACTAAACATGTAGGCAAAATGCTCTTCACTTCTGTAAAGGTGCCCCTTCAAATCACAGTTGCTTAATGTGACGTGGCAGTCTGGGGAGGTTTTGCTGCCAACACCTTTGCTGGACTTGTGCTGGAGATATATATAATGCTAACGCTGCAATTTAATTTGAGGGTGTTAAACTTGTTTTAAGAATAAATGTACTGAAGAAACAGAACTATATTGTAAGATTTCCAGTTCGCTATGACAGAGCTTAATCTTCTCATATAATTTCAGCTTGACCAACAATATGAGCAATATCACCTAGATCACATAAAACGCTCACATGGCAATAAAATCAGGAATAAAAATTTGCATTTGGCAATTTGAACAACATTATTTCCATAAACTATAGATCCTGGTAAGTCCATTACCTTTGCCTACTGCTACACTTCTCTGGGTTGCACAAACACTAATAGCTGATCCCTCCTGTCAACACCTATCAGGAAAACAAGGATTAGAAAATTTCTTGGAGGGATGTGGACATGTAGTTGTAGTACATACAGATGGCTCCCTAAGAGAAAAGCTATAAAAAGCAAATGACGCTGCCTCACTAAGATCCTTCTGCTGCATAGCTGTGCTCTTGCAGTCAGTCAGTCTTTGCATCCTGGAAGAGCAGTAGGAAGGAGGGTGATTGAAGATGACTTGCAAGAGAGAGTGCACATGCCCACCAGATAATCTCATTTTCTCCCTTATCCATAAAAGCAGAGCAGCTGTTTTTATGGTCCCACCTTATTTACTTGTAGATAGTCGTTATCAAGGAGGACAGTACCTCCACACCGTTTCTAAGAAAGCCCTGGCAACACCAGAATGATCTGAAAAATCATGTCATGTCTTCATGTCACATCTCGGTTTCCAAACAGGGTCCCACATAAAAAAAATAATTTAAAAAAAATAAAATAAAAAAATAAAAAAACCAACCACAAACAACAACAACAAAATCAACAACCACCATGCCCAGAGAACTGGATTTGGTTTGACTTTCTGCATTCACCCATCATTTTAACTTGGGCCAGCAACTGCAACTCCTGCTTATGTAGGAAAAGTATTTTCCTACTTTCTGCTCAGCCCCAGAAGGGTTTCAAGGCACAAGGTATATAAGCAGCACAAAGCAGCCATTTAATCATAAAAATATGAATACTAGGTAAGTTTCCATGTCCAGCTGGACACTGTTATAAGAGAGAAGAAAGCACTTTGTTTTCACTATTGAGTGCCAGCAGTAAAACCGATTTAAACAAGTTTAGCTGCTTCCCACGGAACAATCGCCCTACATGGAATCTCAAAAGGCACCTCTGCAACCCACGGACTCTCAACTCCAGCATTCCAGGCAAAACCCACTACATGTGGCTTGATCAACTGGAAGATAACACGACTATGGAGAGCTCTGCCTTTAAGAGCGCCGCAGGATCTTGATGGAACAGTGTTGCTTTGGGCACATTACACAACAGCAATGTGTTAAGGCACAAACTGAATAAAGCAGACCTCTGTCAGACTGAGGGCTCCGAATGCTGCCTGACCACTCTCCTGATAGCAGACTTCTCATCACCAGTATTAAAATCAAGGATAGAAGGAGATCAAGTAACATGTGTTCCAACAAACTTGTGATGGAAACAAAGGCTAAAGCACAAAAAAAGGAAGTTTTCTCAACATTGCCTAAAAGGCTTCATCTTCAAAAGGAGTAACTCCGCACTGCACTTGACAGTTTATTCTAATGATGCAAAGAAGGTGCATCTCAGCTGCTAACCAGAGGTGATTAATTCCTGCTAAAAACACCAATGTAAAGAAGGTACCCTGGTAGAGCAGAGGTAAAAACTTGAGCATGTATAAAGGAGAACCTGTGCAGCATCAAACTGCCAAATCAAGTTCGACACCTCCCTGCCTGCACTGCAATTTGAATCTAAGCTAGCAGAGAAAATCAACATTTTGCAGCACAAAAGTGCAACACTACATAGAAAAAACAATTTATCTGAAGAATATAACTGAATTTTTTCCACTATCTGAAAAACATTGCTTAAGTTTTACCCAAAGGCAACAGTGTCAGAGTTTCACTTTCCAATCCCTAACCATGACAAACACACAGGCAGCAGGAGAGGAGACAACTTGAACAGCAATGGCATGCTTGCCCAGAGAAGGATTTGGAAAAGAAACCACTCTTAACATAGCTTCTCCCGCTTTCAGCCATGCTTTTGTTTAAGAGCAAGTATATTTGGAAGCTGCTTCTAAACTGTCAAGTTGTAAGTGCAAACAAAAAAAAAATTGAGCCATGAAAAACAGCATCAAACCTCTTTTCCCTGTTTCTCAATAATTTCATCTACTGACCTCTTTTTGAAACAACTGAAGCTATTTGTACCTCGACTAACATGCCCAGGAAAATCCAGAATGCTCTGCTTGCCTTCTCTTCCATTTTAAAACACTTGAGCCTGGGAAACTTCCCCATTAACCTGTGCTGTAGCTCATCCACTACAAGGATGTAAGAAACCTTTTAGAGCATGAATTATTCTCCTGTGTCAGGAGACATTTAAATTTGGTCCTCCCCTGCTGCACAAACACTGCAATTAATCCTGCACTGGGCTACCCAAAGAGAGTGAGAGAAAAGGTCTTCAGCAATACACAACTGTACAAACTGTCACCACAACTGCGGAGCTATCAGTAAGAATCCTTCACTAGTATCTCATGTCCTTTCCTTCACATAGTGAAGAAAGGTGACCACAAACAAACTGGAACAGTAGGAGGGCTGAACATATGGGACATACAGATGGAATGGAATTTAACAATCCAAACACAGTATCATATACTTAAGGACTAAGAAAATATCTGCTATAAGCTGAAAATTTATTCACTGGAAACACAACAGAAGACAGCCTTGGAACTGCATGCATCAGTCTGCAAGCGAGCAAGTTGATGGAATATGCAGAAAGGCAAACAGATTTTGTGACATTTAATTAAACATTATCAGAAAGAATGTAACTGCTTTCTAGAATATCCCTCAATTCCGTATCTCTACAAAGTCTAAAACGGCCAGCACCACTAATATGGCCGCAGCCCACTGAATGATCACATGTTTTTATTTCAGTTGTCACATCAACACTGGTAGTGTCCAACTGTACAAGTTATAGCATACATTACAACTCCTGTACGAGGCCTTGCTGTACCCCATCCGTACTCAGCAATGAAACTAAGTTCTCAGGATTTTTTTACATAAACCCATAACACTTAGTATGTAGCTGGGCCTGTTGGCATCAAAGTGCAAGCACAATAACTATACTTCAACCTAAACAATACTAGGGAGACGAGGCATCCCAGCAAGTATACATTTCAATGCAAACACACAAACAGAAGTATACAAGATGACACACCTAACTCTCTAGGGTGTCAGGTTTTTTTACTAGGGAACATGTCTTCAACATTTCCTTGTGTGACTGCTGAACTTAGGTCTCCCTGGTTGACACCTGGCTTGTGTCATACAAACAGAAGGTGCAGGGTTTTCTAGGATCATGCCCATAACTGCTTTGCCCCAGACAAAGCCACTCTCACCAATACTCTTTCGTTCGCACCTTCATTCAACCATCCATGATCAGCCCTTCCCACCCGCCCTGAAAGCACAACATACTGTGTTTCCAGCCTCAGATGGGATTCCTCAGTGTGTGCCATTCAGAAGCGTCACCATAAAATCACAAATTAATTCCATGACATCTGGTACTCTGACCTCTGTTCACAGAGAAGGCATGAAAGGAGCCCAGTGTAACGTATCTGCGCTCCCGGCACTGCTGTGATGTTCTGGCTGCACTCGCATGACCTCTGCTTGGTTTCTGTCACTGCCAAGAGGGCAGAGAACAAACAAGCGCAGGGTGGCGAGTCAGATCCTCTCTCTCAATGCACGGAATCAAGCAATTGTACTCTGCAGCAGTCACCCTCAGGGCATTAAAGAGAGAAAGGGGAACAGTGTGCGTAAAGACCGAGAGACATCACCAATAGCTTTTTGTCTTTCCTTCAGTTCATACAGTAATTCACACTACCAGCTCTTGCCTCAGGCGGAGCAGAAGGAAAAATTACGTATGTGTTGAAGTGATATGTCCCAAATTAAGGAATGGGGCTGCTTCCCTGCCCTGCCATTACAGTCAATACATACGATGTTTATATAACAATGCAGGACAACAAATCTATCCCATAGCTTTCTACGCTGTCAGTGTAGTCTGTCACTGACTTGTTCTGTGTTCCTACTCTTGCCTCTCCTACACAACTCCAGACAAGACGCAGATCTCCAAGGATGTGCTACAGGAACTTACTAGCCCCATTTTGCAAAATGAGCCCCTGCACTCTCAACCAACATAGTCACATATATGCACAAACAAAGAGCTTCTGATCAGCCATGAGGCCGTGTGGAGGCTGGAGCCGTGAAAGAAGCAGCAGAAGGAGAAAGCCCACACTCCACAGTGTTTCCAGTGACTAAAAGAGATTGATTTTGGCTGCTGGCTGAGCCAACTGTCTGTGCCCGTAAGACGCTGCATCTATTATCAATCTAGAGATATAAAATGGAACTGAAAAAAATATTTGAAGAAAACATTTTATTTAATGTTGGAAAAAACTAGGAAAAAATTAGGAATCATTAGTTCTCCAGGCACAGGACGCACAACAATTGGGATATACAAACACACTAAACTGTGGCACAATTCTCTCTAATTTCCCTTTTGATTTTAACAGTGGCTGAGAACTACTGGAAGCTTTTGAAAACTCTCCCCATAATTATTGCTAATGTCCATAGTACCTGACTTAAGAGAACCAATTTATTACCATACATGTAGTTAAACTGAGAAGTGGGGAACAAAACCAGAAAGGTAAACTAGTAAGTTTTCCTTAATTCAGATGCCATCCATTAGTATCACAAAATCAGTAGGCTAAAAATAGTACCACTTATTTGAAGCCACCTGCTGTATCTCCTCTTTAAAAAATAATCTTTATTTTAGAAAGCCAAATTTTAATATCTACCAGCCTTACCAGCTCTTCTGCTTCGTCACTTTAAAATGCAAGCAATGAGTTCTGCAACTGAAATTGTTTCACCTCTCTATCTGAGAACAGCTATCTGTATTTTTGTATTCTCTCATGGAGTGCATCAGTCCAGTTTACTTTTTTAAAGGGTTATCCCCTTTGCAAAATTCAGGCATCTTACAGATCACAAATTTTCCTGGAGGAAAGAAAGGATCTATCATGTACACAGATGCCCTTCTTTTGTTGAGTTCAAGGATTCCCTCAGTTCTTGGCTCCCAGTAAATATGAAATAATGTGATCTGGTTTGAGACATAAGAAAATACTCATGCTTATTAAATACGTCTATTTCTTTCTTAACAATTTCACTGATCAATGTAACATACTTGAACAGAGACCCTGGTGCTCTTCCTACTTCCACCATATGGATCAGCAATAACTGTGGGAGCAAAACCAAAGACTCTGAGCTCCCCAATAGCTTGTCCTATACAGTGAAGCAAACAATAAGGAGAAAGGGGGTTTTTTTTGCTACTTCACTATATTGCTATGCAGCCTTTCCGTAAGTCAGGGTTGCAAACACTGCAAGCTTGCACCAAAGTAAGGGGACAGCTACGCATCAATCTCAGCTGATAGAAGCAATACAATTAAGAGCTCAGCTTAAGCTCTGGCATATATTTTCTACTTAATTCACTCTTCCAAATCCTGTCACCAAGGGCTTTCCGAGTAATCCAGCCATCCCATTTACTACAAATATACACTAGAAAGGCAATAATGCAGATTAAATCATCATGCATATATATATGTATGCATGCATATACTGACCGCGTGCACGCACTTAGAACTTTGTACAAAAGTTCTCCTCCCCAATACACAGTCTTCTAAGTTAATATCAGTGAATGCAAAATCAGAACTTTCATACATTGTTGTAGGAATAAGATTTTTCATATTTATCAAAGTATTTCACTGGCTCTAATAAAAAGATACTTCTATATCTCAGACTCTTCTCCTCCCCTCCTTCCCTTTTTTCCTTTCTTTTCTTTAGAATGTGTAGCTCTAAGTTCTTCCTAGTATTTACACTGCAGTTAAACTCACAAATTGGAATTTTTCTTCCTGTGTTCACTGAACTTGAAAATTGCCCATCTGAAGAAGCGCCCTTGGAATCACACTAAACTACTGCTATTCTTAGCACGTAAAACACAGAGCATGGTAAGCTCCACAGTAAGCATCCAGGTAAGTTCTCATTAGCAAGGTACGTCATTTTATAACAGAAGTTAGCATACCACCCTGTCATAACTTGCAAAATGAAATTAAAAATACCACTGAAAAAAGTACCTGTAAAACTTGAAAAGGTGAGCTGTGCTCAATGAGTGATTTCTACACTAAGAAAGACCCTGAGCTTGGCCCTGTTCCTCAAGACATGATGTCCTTCCATTTCTTGGCACCTATGGCGAAGACTGCCAACATGCTGCACGTGTGCTGCTGCTCATCACCAGCACAATCTACCACAACTCCTGCAGGTCTTCTGCCAGTCCCAAACCAGTATCTTGGATGCCCTTTGTTTTCTGAGATGGTGCATTTTAGTATTCTGTATAAGCAATCAATGTCTTCCTGAGTTTATATACAGTACTGTCCATCTCATGATTTAGAAACAAGTTATTTTTTTGAAAAATTGCATCCTTTTTCAGTCACAACTTTCGTTTTTAGATTTTTACCCTGAATTTGCACATTAGAAGCTTCTTTCCTTATTAAAATAAAAACCCAGTAACATTTATCAAACCTGATACAGTCTAACCAGTAGTCCCTCATCTATCCCTTCCATGCCTTTAAGAAAGGGCACTGAGGAACACCTTACAACCAAACTATATATAAATTGTTACCATTCAAAATATAGAAAGACAGCTATTCTTCATACTTTTGAATAAGGCTACCACTATTCATTTTGTGCAGAAAAATAAATTCCTTTTCACCCCCAGAGCCAACATCAGCTGGGTGGTTCTACTCAAAAAGAAGCATCGAGACAATGTTTATACAGAAGCAACCCCATGTCCACACCACCTCTCTGCTCACACAAGGGCAAGAATTTTGCCAGAAGCACGCATACCACATCGAAGTTACCAACGTTTTTACACAGGTCAAATTATCTATGATCTACTTCTCAGAGACCACTCTTTGAACAAGCTATGTCACACAGTGCAAATTCATTTCCTAGCAATTGCTCAATTTCATTCCACAAAAGGAAGACTGCAACTTGGATGATAATTAATAAGGATCAAGAAATGTTTATTAAATTATCAATGCGAATACTTCAGTGAATTATTATTGTACATCCTTACATCAAATTACAAAAAGTAGGACACATTTCAGTGAAATTGTATAGTATTTTTTTTTTTAATCCCATAGATTTCCCACAAAGAGGGATTAGAAGCAATAGATTGGTGTCATTATAGAGGGGAAAAAAAGAGCTTACAGTAATCAGATCTTTTACTATTTTAGAAATTCTAGAAAAACACCCAACTACTGTAATGTTTCTCCTGCAAATCACTTACACTGTAATGCCTAACATACAACATATATTTCACTGTACATCATCGCTTTATTCTATCACTGAAATCACTAACTGACAAGCCCTCTTATAAAGTTACAGCTAAGATACTGCTAAAACTGATGTGAAAGACAAAACCACTATAAGACAAGGATACAGTATTTATTGGTTTGTGTTTGGCTGAATGAAGAACAGAACAAAAAATAAGCTTATTTTGTGTTCCATGTTCCATTTAACACTTAGAACGCTTTACACAATATTCAAAAGTATTATCTATTGGTATTAATTTGTAATCCTTTTCATAATTAAAATTTTATCTGTCTGCCAAATTCAGCAAATTGGGGATTAGGGAAATAAATTGCAAACACATTTCCCTTCAAAATAAGAGTAGCACAGGTATTCAGCACTTGCAACAAGTTTAAACAATATGAGAAAAAATAAACTTCGAGCTAGGTTTTCCAGAAAAAATTAATTATAAGTAGAGAATTTATTTAACATGAAGGAACGTGGTCAGATCCGTTAGGTTTATTTTCTTTTTTACGGTCAGTTATAGACATTCAGGACCAAGACTGTAGCTTCTTCTGTTTGAGAGTTGTTGTTTCCAAACATTGTCTGGAATTTGTTTTAATTTAATTTTCACTGTGGTATGAAACACAGAAGGTAGCAGTTCCATAAGGACAAGAGACCTCTGTTGAAATTCTGCACCCACTGTGAGCTGCTACACACAATTCAGGAGCTCCTTTCAGTTCTGGGTTGTGTCTCATGAGCTACCTCGGTCCCAAAGCACTGAGCTGGGGGAGGAACGGCTGTTTCTAGACTAGGGCTCTGAAGTTTCTCTAATTTAGATGCTCTCATGCCTTTAATTGGGAGAGGGCTGTTGAGGAAAATGTATTTTAGTTTGCTATATAGATGAGGATTCTCTATTTTAATCTAAGACCACCTAACACATTACAAAGTGAGAGCTACTCAGCTTTGCGTGTTCAAAGATGCATGCTGTTAAACTACAACTTCTGTACAGTGCTTATACTGTAACATTAAAAAAGTTTTAGAGTTCACTACCCTTAAACAACACAAATGCTTAAAGCTACACACTCATACTGTTTAAACCCTTATTATGTCAAAGGAACTTGAAACCACTTTGGAAGATGAAATCGCCAAAAACAGGATTACAACATATGAAAACTGTTGCATGCTTAGCAAAATTCAATATTGGCAGCAGTGCCAATGCTACAGTTGCTGATAAAAAGGCACAGGCCTGAACTACAAGGTACTGTTTTCTTCACCTTTCACTGACCTTACAATAAAAACAACTGTAAAAACATATACAAACCTTTTTTATTTTTTAGCAGCAGTTACACTAATCAGGAACTTTTATTAGTGTTTCCTAAGGTGATGAACTTTTATTGACATACTAGACTGTTTGCAGTGTAGTGTCAATAATCTGCTGATTAAAGGTCTCTCAGGTCTCAGAGGCACAATAGACCCTGACAGCTTAACGACCCGGCTGTTATAATCTGGTGTAAATTACTCCTACAAATTAACATTTTCTCATTCCAAATTAGTCTTCAAATTATGAAGAAGTTTAGAAACAAGACCAGAAGACCTGAAGCTATACATTAGATGATGAACTGAAAAAACAGAGATGACAGCATCACCACCATGAAGTCAATGAGAAGAATCACCTTCGGTACACATGTCGCAAGTTGACCATCAAGAGTGCCTGGGAAGTAACAGCCCACTGTGAGTGCTGGTTGACCGGGCAGCGAGACAGCAGCTACAACACCCAAGTTCTTGCCATGGTTTTGCCACTGACCTGTAACAAGACCCTGCACAGGTCATGTCCCTTCTGCACCTCTGTTTTTCCTACCTTCTTTTGTCGTGTTCAAATTGACTGAATTCTTCAGGACAAGGCTTGTCTCAAAGCTGACGGTTGAGTACAATACCATCCCTATTGTATAGGCAAAAAAGGAGTAGTTTCTCAGACTCAACAAGGGTAAAAGTGTTGATGGAACTGGTTTCTTATTGTTCAATTAAACGAGGCTGGATATGGGGTTTTATGACAGATCATTGCTGGTTCATGTCCACTTTCACATACTGAACATACAAGAAAGAAAACAGCATGTGAAAAAGCATTTAGCAAAAGTTTCATTTTAGCAATACTGCTAACATTTGTTTGTTTTTAGCCATACATTATTACTATGGGTTACAAATCCACAGTTTAATAGATTTTATGAAGTCTAAAAGACAATACTGAAGGACGGAAAAGGGATATAAATGCAGCTGTAATAGAGTGGCACTGTTGTCGTACGATAAAAAGATTTAGGAAATACCCAGAGGAGATGCAAGAGAAATGCAGAGGCTCATCTTTTCTAGTGGCCTGTCTTAAATGTCACTAGAAAAATAAACCTAACAGCAGCCTTATCAACCATTCACACCTGACAAATTTTCATCAGCATCAGGACATTAAAGGCTGTTTTCATACCTTTTAGTCACAGCAGACAGCTATACTTTAAAGATGCAATTACCTTGTCTGACAAAGCCAGACATGTTGGGGTTTTTTTTCTTAATAAAAGCCTGAGAGTCAAAGGACAGGGAAAAGAAAAATAGAGCAAAGAACATAAAAAGCAAGATAGAGGGGGTTCATGTGACTCATGCTGTCTAGTTCCTTTTCTCCTTGCCTGTCCTAATTAAAGTGCATTTGGGATCAACACAATTAAGTCTAATAACGCCACAGAGGATCCTAAGAGAACAATGGCACTAAGCTTGCTTGCTACAAGCTCTATGTCCCTGCCCTTGCGCGACTAATCTGAAGTGCTAATTAGACCGAGAACTGCCCCTTGTAATACTTTTGCCACCCTCAGGAATCACAAATAAAAATTAGGGAACTCCAAGCTGGTAGGAGCCGAGTTCACAGATGGAAACCCAACAAGTCAGTGAAAAGATACCAGCAACAACATGAAAACAAAAGACAAGAAACCCGCAAAATTGTGCAGAAGCTCCTGTCAAAATTTCTCTCTGTGACAGTACTAGCTACCCATTACCTCATCTATTGCAGATTTCCCCATCTGTTTTGCATGTCCACCCAGTTCTCAGAAGAGAAATCCCACAATGAAATGAGGCTCGGAACAAAATCCCTGTCCCAGGACAGCAGTTTTCTTCCATTTCATTTCCACTGCCTTTAGGCAGCTACTAGCTCTAATGTGCTCCTCCAAAGAAACCAAAAAAACCTTTTAATGACCATCCCATGCCCTGCAACATGATATCCTATGAATTTACTGCTCAGTGACAAAATATTCATTGTTTAATTTTCTCTGACAATATTAGCAATGAAGACTGCAAAACAGATCTACCTAGAGTTTGTCATATGAATTATGAACTTTAAGCAGCTACTACTAATTCTGCATCATTTGAACTGAATATTTGCTGTGCAGTCCCAAAGGTTACTGTATTTAAAGAATAATTTCAAATTAGAATGTTCTTGGTCTCTTTATGTTGAGGGCTGGGTTTTTCTGTTTAGGTAGGTTTTTGTTTTATTTATTAAGGTAAAATAAAGCAAGTTACACTTCCCAAACATTGACTCTGCTCATTCAAACACTTTTAGAGCTTCCCATAAGTTACCAGCAATTACAAGACAAAGCAAATTTTACATCATAATTGACACGGTAGTTCAAGCATATCAGATTCATGAAATAACACTCAACAGTTTTGAACAGGTTGAAAGCTTTAGAAGTTAGTGTCTCCTTAAATATTCTTACTTTCTTTTTTCCTTTACAGTCCTTTAAAGCATTTTTAGGAATCAGTAGGTAAAGGAAAAAAGAAAGGGATTTTAAGCTCCTGCTTCTGGTTTTCGGCTTACAGAGTAGACCACAATCAAAACACAGGCTCCTGATGACCAGCTGTATCACTTTTGTCATGTACCAAGGCAAACCTCTGCCAAGTCTTGCTTCACTTGAAAAAGCAGAGTAACCATTTATTCGGATATTTATTGAATTTCCAAAATCAATAATGGCTCTGAAGCAAATCAAATAATGAACAGCAGCTTCTTTTTCTCCTTTGAGAGGAGGACAAACATAACTAGCACAAAAAAAAGATAAATCTGACCGCTGTCTTAGGTTTTATTTTATAAAGAATACAGACAGATGTTAGGAATACTAGTCTTATTTCATGCCCCAAGACTGCACCTCCATTATACATTTTAGGTGTCCTTTTAATACAACCGCTGCATTTGATCACTGAGGACACAGACACTGCAACCATGCCACATGCAATTGAAACTATTTTGATTAATGTCAACATACAAAGTAAAATTTCTATTCTTACAGCGATATCCACCCACAAGTTCTCTTGTACCTTTTCCAGGCCCCATCACTTCCAGCAAGACTAGTCTTGAGCATTTCACAGCAATTTTAATTAAGACACTCTTAATAGCAATCTTGGAGAAAGTATTTTTAGTGAATCTACTACGACAACAGTGGGAATGAGAAAAAAGTTAATTAAGCAAGTCAGTACCAATACCTCCCTGCCAAAATGGAAGGATGTGACAAGTAAATTTCCAGATGCCTGTCCTATGTCGAGTATCATTCAATTTTTTGCTAACAACCAGGATAAAGAAAAAACAGCACATTTATTAAGTTTTTCTATGGCAGTTAGAATGAGACTTCAAGTTTAACAGAGTAGAGATCTAGACAGAATGAAATAATCTGTTCAATAGAGACAACGTACAAGGAGCTACTCGAGAGCTGACACAGTGAAGTGCAGTGCAGAGAACAACCAAGCACGTGACAATTCCTCACAGAAAAGGATCTAATACAGGATTACTCAAATGGCTGATGTTTGTTAAGACTCTCACTTCAAGTAAATTCTGCCCAGACCTCAAGGTCCCAGATAACTGGGACCTGTGTGTGTATATACACATACACACCACTTACACATTTCTCAAGAGGATTCCCACTTCCCATGGTTTTCCTCATTCCAGGACAGCAACAGCAAGGCATTGCTGCAATTTCATCCACAATAACTGTATGCCTCTTCAGCAAATCCAGTCACACACTACTGTCTTACTCAGAGGGCATAATTTAAAAAATTAATGATTAAAAATAATAACTGTTTTAAAGATCTGTGGTAAATTGCAAGCTGAATGAGTCAACAACAAAAAGCTACTACACAAAAAACCACAAGCTTCATACAGGAGCTTAAAAATGAAGCAATATAGCTTGCAAAACACAGAGAGTAATCCTTACGCTATATTTAGTCCCTGTAAGGCTTAGCTGGGTGTTATAGCTAGTTTTAGGCACTTAACTTCTACAAAGACACGGATCATTTAGAATATCTAAGAAAGCAAAGAAATGATTGCTGGCCTAAAAAGAATGAACAGGCTTAGGATCTTACTTTACAAACAGAAAGGACAGCAAACTGGTAATAGCCTTCAACCACTGCATAAAGCAGACAGAATCACCTATAGTCTGTGTTCACAACAAACAGCAACAGGCTGGCATTTAATCAAGGAGGATTCAGATGAAATATCAGGTAAAGCTTTCTAATAGGAGGACAGTAAAACACTTCAGCTTGTCTGATAAGTCCCTGTCCTATTGCTTTCCTGAGACCAAAAATACACCAAGCCTTCCTTGTATGATCCATTACTAAGTTGCCTCCTTTTAAACAACAGACCCATGTTTTCACTGAACTTTCTTTTGCTACTGGTATACTTGCAGGGGCCCTTCTTATTAACCTTTACGTCCCTCAGTAGTTTGCACTGCAGCTAGGCTTTGGCCTTCTTGATAGCATCCCAGTGCCCAAAGGATGGTTTTATGTACCTTCTATCTCATCTGTCCTTGCTTCTATTTCTTCTATGTTCTTTTTACATTTGAGTTCATTAAAACTCCTTGCTTAGTTAAACATCTCTTCCCCTGAAATTCTTAGTACTCCTGCAGAGTGGGACAATTTGTTCCTGACCTCTCAATAAGCTTTCTTTAAAGACCTCAACCAAATCAAACTACTAGTAGTTTTCCATTATCGAGTATCAACAAAAGAATAAGAGAAGCTGATATGGCTTCAAAAATCTTTTTTCCATCTTTCTGAGATTCAGGTGACAAGGCACAAGATGAGGTTAAAAATTCTAGAAAGAGGAACACTGCAAAAAAGTTTGTAAAAATAAGTTATAACCAAAGCTACTATAGACCAACTTACAGGCTGTCGTAATTATTTTGCCATCTCCCACACCTTCAACAAATACGCATTCTTTGCTTCTGAGTTGAAAGCTTTTTTTCTTGCGGCAAGAACAAGTTGAATGTATTGCAAGATTTTGTGAGCAAGACAAAACAGTGCAAACTGAAGAGACTAACGTAAGACCCCAAATTTAGCAGTATACACTAAGGATAATAATCCTTTACACCTCTCTCAGTATTATTGTTTAAGGTTGTGTATTTTTTCCTCACTATGAAAGACTTCATAAGTTTTTACCATGCTGCAAATGATCACTTTGAGAAATCTGATGATCCTACTTTTGTCCCTAGGTTGGAAAGGGAGCTAGTTCACTCCTCCAAACTAGCCTCTTCCTTACAGTTTAAGAGCCTCTGTCCTCCAACCGCAACAGACAATAGATCTGCCCAAGAATCATAGGCACTAAAGGCCTAAAACTTTAAATAGATTTTCATGATACGTAAATCACATCCCAGCTACTTGCCACTTAGAAGCTTTTTCTCATGAGCCTTGTACCTTCCACACAATGCAATGGTCTAGAATAGAAGAAACGTTAATGCAGTTTGCCTTGTAGTAGATTCTTGGATCCCTAGTGATCCTATTGCACTCCGAGGTCTTGGAGTACCGTCTGTAAACTGACTCGGAAGAGTAACAATAATTTCTGCTGATCAGAGGTGTCCTACTCCCAGCCACAGGCCTCTCAGAGCAAGTAATACCAATTACAATGCGTGACACTACAACACTGAACACACAAATAATCCAACAGTAATTCGGGAATTCTTTAGGGTGAAAAACCAAAACAAGCGTTCCAACTATTCCCAAAAACAAACAAGTCAACAGCATTTATGTAATCTCACAAATATAAACGATGTGCCTTTGCACCTTCATTTATAAAAACAGTTATTGAGCAAGTTACAGAACGACCAACTGATGAAATACAGAACAAAATACATCTCATTCCCAAATGGTTTCATATAAGAATGCGCACCAAAAAAAAAAAAGACTATGAGATTTTAATGCCAGATTTGTGTATTCATTTGTCCAAGCATGAGTCAGATCTCCATATAAAAGAAGGACAAGACTAAGAACACTGGAGTCATTTTAATAGGCTGAAATGAAGGAGGACATGGAAAAAAGATCAGGAGCGGCTCTCCATTATAAAAGGAATGCAGTTATTTATACCATTGGTTTAGAAATATTGGTTTTTATAATCCTGGAATACCACTAAGCAGATGTTCAGTAAAAACCCATCAGTCTTGACAATAAATTGGGGAGGGGACAAAAAATAAAAACCAGGAAAAACTGGCATGCAGAATAATTCAGGCCCAAGACTGAAATCTCACTGCCTTTCCACAGAATACAATTTTTAATCTTTGAATATGTATATTAAACACCCACTATCAGCCACACTGCTTTTAGTACATGCAAATAAAAACAAAGTGAGATAACAAACCACACTGAGCACTGGGGGCGAGGAAAGAAGTCAGGGGGTTGATGAACAGAAAAGCTGAGACTCATCACGAGAAACTGCAATTTTATGGCCAGGAGCTCTGAATCAAGATGGGAATCTGCACCAGCTAGCAAGCATTTGGAGGGTTTCAAGGGTAATCCACTGCTTAACTGCATCAAAAGCAGCTACACTGTCTTACACAGGTGAAGAAAGACAGCACCCTGCTACTATCCCATGAGTAGCTGTCACTGCTGATTCAGAATGATTCTACCATTAGGTCGTACACTGTCAGAGAAAGACTGTTCAGAAATAGGCTAAAAAATCAACTGGATAATGTAAAAGAGCATTTTAAAGTTTTAAAGCAAAAAAACATATTAGACCTAGTCATCTTTTCCATCCTGCAAGGGTCCTAGCAACCTAACAAAAGTTTTCCCTTCCAGATCAAGACAACAACTTTCTTTGATGGATAATCACGAAAGTTATCACCACATAATAATCACAAGTCCAGCTATTTAGAAACTTGCTTGGGATGTTAGAGGTCCTGTTGTGTTTAGTTTCTGAATTTGTCTGAACCAGGGGTTGAATGTGATCTGAATCTCTTCTGCAGACAGAGTGGAGAAACTAACCACATTACCAGCCAATCAAACAATTCCATAGTGGAATTTAGGGGAATGCTTTCCCCTAAAAATAAATAAAAATTAGAAGTGAGACGCTTATTGGTAAACTAATAAACTGGCATTTCTTAATTAATCGATTCCCAGTAAGCTGGCTGACCTTAGAAAGGGAAACTTTCCTTAATTTGTTACTATTGAAATAGTTTAATTTGGTAACCTACAAAGGTTACCAAAGAGCCTCTCCCCCCCACCCCAAAACCCCTGAATAGTTTCCCTATTTGTGCTTTCACAGGTGGATGCACAGTTTCCGGGATCCTTGCCTGGACAGATAGAGCCCCAGCAAGCAGAAGCCTCTGATCAGGTTCCAGCTGAGTGCTCAAGAGGATTAGTTTAGGGGTCACACTGTTGGAAAACGGCATGAAAGAAAGGTACTCTGTTTACAGGGTCACAGGAGAGACACATTTTCAGAGTAATGACTTAACTAACACAAGCTCCCTCTACTACTTTGCAGTCCCGAGCTGCTCTTGCTATAAGGAAGTGTCTTGTAACTTACTCAAGTAAAAATTGTCAAGGGTCAGACTGATCCATCTACCACTGAGAATAAAGTGTGGTGTCCCAAAGGAATTCAATATTAGTACTTCTCCAGTTGAGAAACTTTAGAGTCATTTACTGAAGTACTTTTGCTGCTGTATTTCCTGTAATTACTTCTTTAATCTGTTTTGATTGGTATAGGTCCATGGCTAGCAAGGAAACTATCAATGTTTCCTTTGGGGAAAGCAGGGATACAGCTTCACACAAAGAGGCCTTTAAGTAAGTAGCATACTTTGCAGACAAACTGGGCAGTGCTCAATATGCGCTTCTATTTTTGGTTAGCATCCCTGCAAATATTGTGTTAGCAGAATTCTGTCCCTCCCCCACATCTCCTTAATCTTGGCCAGCCTACTTATAACATCACCTGTATCTGGATCCTTCCACTGCACCTTACCTTCACCAGAAAAAGCAGAGATTAGCATGAACATGATACAAGTAACAAGCTAGAAAAAAAAGTTTCTCTCTCCCTTCCCCCTAAAATCATTACAGTCAAGGAGCAACCTGTGGTTTGTATGGAGCTGGCAAATTGCCCTTTGGACACAGAAAGCAGATGGGTTACGAGCTACTGGCTACTGAAAGGCTTAGCCTTCAAGAGCGAAGAAAGGACATTGTTTGTTAAATCCACCCCTGAAAATCCTCAACAAAAGGCAACTGTCCTTGCTAGCAGGCAGTTCATCTTGATGTCAGATCAATCAGGGTCACTGGTGGTTCAAAGTCTGCTACACTGATGCCTCAGAAGTAGCTGTTTAGCTCACTCCTGGTCCTAAAAACTCTCTTCCAGCAACCCGCACAATTTCCCGGTCCACTTGAGTCACACAAGTAACAGCCAATATGACAGCTGAAGAAATGAGGGTAAAAACTTGGATGAGAGTCAGTAGTTCCCAGAAAACTATGTTAATTCTGTACTCCATTCCAAGGCAGACTACAGGGCAACATGCAGTAACCAATTTCTAGGGGAATGTTAATCCTTTCAGACAGAGATTGGGAGGAGTAAAACACAGGGGATTCCATGGAGGCAAAGAAAATAACTCTGAAAGAGGCAGATGTAAGGGAGAGGTGACATTTTCAGCTTTATTTCACTTGACCGGACAGAAGCACACATCAGTTGGGCCTTTTGTCAAGAGCAAGGCAAGACTAGAGATGACAAGGCAAGTGAAAAAAATAACCTAGGCTAAAGAACAAATTTATCCAAGAGTTCACATGAGGCTAAACTAGATTCCTGTACTATTTATGAAACATAAAAAGATTTAAATGATTGGCTACTTATGAGTAATTATCACAGCTATTATAAAAAGATTTGTTAAGAGAATTTTGGCTGTTGCATAATTATCCTATGGGTCACCATCTGTCTTTAAGTCTTCATAAAATTAAACATATGTTGTTTTCACCAACTGCTGTAGTAGATTCACATTCTCATCCTGCTTACGTGCTGCAACACCAGAAGTCTATTCATATCATTGGGACTATGTCAGAGCCAAATACCAAGTAGTGCACTGCTAGCAGTTTCTTTGGAAAGACAGGCCACTTCCTCCCACATTCAACTAATAACTCCAGGGTGTAGACCTCCTGCTAACTCACCATACATAGCTTTGCCCATTGCTTTGCTGCAGCTTTCCTTTGGCAACTGAGCTATGATCTGAAGTATTCAGGGATACTTCAGTTACTCTTAGCTTTTTTTCTTTTTCAAGTTCTGGAAGAGGACAACTCAGAGCTTTAACTGCTCAAAGAGTTCTTGTCTATAAAACAAGATCCTCTGCAGCAGGTTCCTACCCCAACCCTTTGGGCAAGGTGTTACTTGTGTTACTCTCAACGTTGCTCACAGTGAAAGGTATATATTCATGTTCCTCCCAATAAATACTGGGGATGTGGGCCAAAGGGTTTCAGAATTAGTAGGGAGGAAGGAGGAGGGGATAACACATTCAGCACATTACTTCCTCTATATTCTTGCCAGCAGGTCTGTAGAATTTTGAAGATTACTGTTTGAGTGGTGGTACAAGAATTGTCACACAGAAATGTCATCTTGCAGCCCACTGGTGGGGGATAGTACAAGACCAAGATTTTGTAAAATTGAATATATCCCTCCTCTGCCCCCAAAAACCTCCATTTTAAGTAGTCACAAATTAGGCTGGCTATTTACATACGCCTTGCTACTTTGGGATACCAATGTAAAAAAAAAAAAAAAAAAAAAAAAAAAAA
>Ga0065711_1003938_pt1 | contig 25738 bp, 13 predicted proteins | sample Hoacrofraction12_FD_59098 | JGI IMG/M metagenome (GOLD analysis project Ga0065711, IMG submission 59098) | Hoatzin crop microbial communities from Cojedes, Venezuela - Epithelial fraction 12 v2 (version 2) | ecosystem: Host-associated > Birds > Digestive system > Esophagus > Crop | place...
CCCCGCCATGCCCCCGGCACATGCTCGCTCGCTCGCCCTCGACGGCGCCGGGATGGGGTGCGCCGAGGCCGCCCTCCCACCTCACAGCGTCCTCCCGGGGCTGCCCGTCCTCCCCGCGCGGGGCTCCGGCATGGCCTCGGCCTGACCGGGGCACCGGGGAGCAGGTGGACGGTCCCACCATGGTGCCCGGCGCCGAGGCGATGGCCTGGCCAGGGTGGCGGGACGCGGCGTGGCGGCTGGCCGGGCCCTGGGGCCGGAGGGAGCGGGACTGCCGGCTCCTTGGCGAGGGCACAGAGGACGTGCTCGTGGCACGGGCGTGAGGGCACGGGGCTGGCCCCTTGGGCTCATCCCCGCTCAACACCAAGAAGACAAGCGGCAGGGCCTGGGGCGTGCAGAAGAGTTGTTCTGATACGTTTCCTGGGGAGCTGGGTTGTCACAAGCAGATGGGAACAAAAGTTGTTTCTTCCTACCCTGAAAAATTGAGGCGGCACTGGAAAAAAGGCTATCAGGGCCTGGAGGAGAGAGCCGTTACGGTGTTCCCATACCCGGTGCTGAGCTTTAGGCTTTTGGTCCGCAGACTTTGACGCTTGGGCAGTGCTAAAGCTGGCGATGTTCCTGTAGTGCGCGTCGTGGTGCGTGAGACGTGTCCGGAGCCGGACGCCCTCGTATTCCCTCTGCGGTTTGGTCTGGGCGCTTTGGTAGCTTGTTCTGCTGAAGCCTTTGCGTTGACGGTTTTAGGGTTCTGGAGGAAATCGGGGTAAAAAAAGAACAAAGTAGGTGCGTGCCGCGATCTGTGCTTTGCTAGTTTTAGACCTGGGAGTGATTATGAGGCTTTTTTTGTTGTTGTGCATAGCGGCATTTAACAGCTATTTACGGATTTGTAGATTCTTTCAGGCCAGTACTTTGTCTTCAATAGGCAACTGGTCGGATTCTTTGGAAGGTGCTACTGGGGAACCATTACAAGGAGTGGTGGTTAAAACTCCGCCTGAACTCTTGAGAATAAAGAGTTTCCAACGTAGAAACCAGGGATAGGTGATTTCTATTCTTAAAATTTTTATGTATTATTATGTGATGTGTGATTGATATAATTTTACGTGAAAACGTAACTCTCTATTCAGTTATACAAAGTCTGGGCCAAAGAACAGGCCATTAATTAAAGAGCTGTGTATGCGCCATTAAAAAAACCTCACTTTTCTGAACTCTGAATTTGTTCCCGTTTAATGTAGTTGGTTTGACAAAAACCTCCGGTTTTCCTAAGGCTTTGGTCACTATGATATAGCCCTAGTGTTTTGGCACAGGGTGAGAAGACGACCTAGCTGAACTTCTCTACACGAATTTTACGCGGTGCGGTTCGTTGCTGCCTTTCCCCCTTTACCCACTGATTACCTCTTTGAGGTCTTCAGCATCTTGAAGCATCCAGTCTTCCCAAGACGTAATATTTTTCTTGCCCTTCTCTGAGCTCCTTCCATTTTCTGAGCCCTTTCTGTGTCTACCACAGAGAGAAGTTGATCTGAAGACTATTGTAGGTGAAAATCCACAATTATTTATTTAATCATCTTAGAACACTTTTATGTTATTTTATATCATTTAATCCAATGTAAGCTTTTCTCACTTCATCCATCATTCCAGTGTTGGTCAGACAGTCTTATTAAACTCTCCACAATGTCAAATAGATAGTCCTTGAGTAATTAATTTAGAATACAGCAGTCCATGTGATGAGTTAACAATATTTAATGGCTTTTGTGCCATTCTTGTCTTCGTATATGTTACTAATTACAACATTCTTACAAATTCTCTGTTCTGGGTCTTAGGCTTGTAGGAACAATCTAGGGAACAAAGCCATTATTTTTCTTTTTAAGATAGGGCTTGCAGGCATGATCAATGTTCATTAACTTTTCTCTTTTAGAATGGGAAGTGGAACTTGGTAAATACATCATCGAGAATCTCACTAGGGCTACGTATTGATGTAATAGTTTGTTCTCTTTTGGCATTTTAAACATGTACGAGATGTTTTTGCCCAGGAAGCCAGTTCCAGTTTGCTGGGTTTCTATATGCACTTGAGTATTCACTGTGTCTTTGGAGTCGTCTTTCGATTTGCTCCATTTCCCGGTAGAGTTCCTCATCTTGTAAGTATGAAACAACCCTTGTTTCACATGTGCGGAGTGTGTGTTGCACTGGGCTGTATACAAGCATGTTTTTTCCATTAATTCGGTCTCATGTATGATGTAGCTCTCTGGAGCAGGGTTGACCTACTCTTATTTATTTGTCCTTCACCAGTTCGTGTATTCTGTGCAGATTCAGCTACAGCCTTTTATGTAATCCTTCAACTGACTGGCAGAAATACTGAGTAGCATTGGACCTTCCTTACAGCATCAGTATTGGAGATTCATGCGATGGGAAAAAATGTCTTGCACAGGGTATAGCACCTTACTCCGTGCCAGCTCTTTTGGAATAAGTACCTGTGTGTGCAAGCTTTCAACCAAGCTAAATGTGGTGTAGTTTTCCTGCTTTCCTTGAATTCCTTTATGTGTGCCATCTGGTAAGACCCTGAAGCGGCTTATGCATAATAATTTGTTGCACACCCGTCTGTGTCAGAAGTGTTAAATGATCCTCTGTAACGTTTCCAGGTGACTCTGGATACAAGAAGTATAAGCTAGGTAGGTTTAGTACTGCAGGATGTTACACGTGTGTGGACCTGGCTCAGATTTTACATCAGTATCCTTTCTTTGCTGAAAATGGCTTTCAAGTACGCTTTCAAGTACACCAGATTTTTTTTTTTTATTGAGGAAATCTGTTAATGTTGAAGCTTTCTTTCCTGGAAAAAAAAATCTATGAAAGGCAAAGTTTCAAGTGACTTTATACCTCCTCCCCTTTTCTTTAACTGTGCGTATATATATTTTTTTTCCAACTGCAGAAAAAGTTAAAGGAGAAGCAGCTTTTTATAGTATTTCAGGCTATAATGAGCTATGATTTTTAGAGCTAAGAAAACAGCTTAAACTATTGATGAGGTGGATCTAAAATATTTTTCCTAAGCCTCCCTAATAATTTATGAGGTGGTTTTAGATTCCAGGTTTTCTTCGTGTTGAATAACTTCTAAATCAGTCTGTTGTGCGGCACTAAATCTTACAGAGATCTAAGTATAGTAGGTCAGAAACTACAAGGTATTTTTATCCAGTCCAACCTATATTCTTGTCAGAAAGCCATACCAAATTTATTTAGCAAGACCTATTTTCTGTAAGCCTATGTGTAGCATTGCTTTTTACCACCATCCTTTATTTCTTTGTTGATTGTGTACCATGATTTTCTGCAAGACTATATCAAGCTAACCTATTGGTGTCACCCTGCTTTCTTGTTTTAAATTATGTTAGTGTGTTATATTTTCTTTGCAGTCTTCTTCAGCCTCAGCATTTACTGAGAACTAGTATCAGTGTTTCAAGAACTTGTCATCTCGTTCTGTAAAAATTCTTAGACACTGGCTATCTAGTTCTGCAGCTATTATAATGATAGAACTGAAATTTTTCAATCCAGTGATTGGGGTGAAGAAATGGTAGGATTTTTTTTTTTTTTTTTTTAGATACTAAGCAACGTGGTTCTTAGCCTTGTAAAAAGCTTTCCTAACTTGGACCCTTGTGTTTCTGCAGAGTTAGCACATTTTCACAGAATTACAACATAACGAGAGAAGGGAGAGTGAAAATGCTTCTTGCGGCTGTGGTGACAATAACAATAATTTAAAAATGCAACATTTTATTATCCGAACTGTAATCAGTTTTGCTGTCTACAGCTCATGTTACCAAGATTGATTAAATGTGCTGTTAATACCGTACTTTAAGAACCAGGCTTCTGTCAGATAATAATGTAACCACAAGCTGTATGCTACAGGATTGTTTTTATTTCCTATTTTTGACTTGTAACTGAAAGAAGCATGTAAAATTCTGGAATTTTTGACTGAAGCAGTTTGACAAATACAAGTACTGGAAATACTGTGTTTGTTACAAAGACATTTCATTACTGCTACTACTTTTCTCATGAAGGGAGACAAAAACATATCTTAGTCATTTAAAAAACAATTGTGCTGCATGGCCCTTTTAAATAACTTTTTCCTAAGTAAGGGCTCTGTCTCTTGGTTCATCTAGGTTATACAGATGGCATTTGATATTGCCCTTTTATAGATACCTGCACAGGAATTGTCTAACAGCTTTCTACGTTTCATATCTGGATCCTACTGAATATATATGAAGCTTGAAGATCAATTATTGTACATTTTAAGGTGATCTGTCACGAATGTATTAAAGCTTGTCAAACTCAACTTGAAACTGCGTGATACTGGAAACTGAGGCATTCAGTGTAGAAAACGGAGCTTACAGGTGCAGGGATGCTCCCAGGGAATGAAAGCATGCCTTGTGTGCGTGTCAAAAGGTGCTGTAGTTGAGGCAGTGGAATTTTCAGAAGTGGTAGACTGCCTGGGTCGTGATGCCTGTTCCCAGGGGCTTGGTAGCTTCTCATTTGGCGAGGACATCAAGTGTTTTTAGCAGGTAGCTCATGAAAAGCAGTGTCATGAAACTGCTGCAAGACAGATTAGATGGTGAGCTTTTTCTTCTAATCTAAAAATCGTAAACGCTGTAGACTTCAGCTGCCTGTGCGATGCCTTGGAGATCCCACATGGTGTCTGCGCTCTGTGATTTGAAATGACTGTCGAGTAATTTTAGGGTGGCATTTCGTGTTTTGTGTATTTCATAGGGAAGCAGCCATTTATTCTTTTGGAATTGTTTTCAGCAGGATTAGTCAGTTACCTAGTAGCCTCTTAGTTTGTTAGCAGGATGTTTTCAGTGTGGCTTTTTTTTTTTAGTTAAAAAACCAGCATATTTTTGTTTTTCCTTCCCCAGTCCTTCAATTCATGGGTTTGGTAGCATTTATATTGTGCCCTGAAGATGATCAGTGGCACGCCAGAGTTTTCAGAGGAAGAGGTGGATGTTGAATGAGGTTTTAACACTGACTAAGAAGAAGAATTTGTCTTTGTTGGCATCAGGCCAAATGGTAAATGTTTGTATTTAACTGTGGCTTGAAACGTTGGATGAACAGTAAGAGAGTTGCGAATGTAAATAACATGTTTAAATAAATAACTGTTAGTGCTACGGAGGAGATTTTGCACAAAGATCACACAGGAAAACAGGCATTTCCTCCTTTGGAAAGCAGCTCCTGCCTGACTTCAGAGCGGCATTTTCTGAATCACGTGGCCACATGCTTTGACTCGGCTAAGAAAGCTGAATCAGAGCTATTGCGCAGCTTCTGAGTCAGCTTTTCAAAGTTTAAAAAAAGGTGGTTGGTTGGGTTTGTTTTGTTTTACTTTTTTTTTTTTTTAAAGCAGTCCAAATCTGTAGAAGAGCTAGAAATTTTACAAGGCTTTGAGCTTGGGCGTGTCATGGAGAGATGTTGGAAGAAACGCTTCTATCTCAGAAGATGAAGAAAGAGAGTATCAGGTCTATAGCGATAAGCATATGTTTCTCATTTTAAATTGGGTTTATGTTTTGCTTTGGATTATTTTATTGTTTATTTTCTTTTAATAGAGTAACTCTGTCAGTGGGTAGTGTTTAAGCACAGCTACAGTTTACAGTTCCCGTAAAACATGATACACTGAAGCATGTTCTCACCTCCTGATTTCTGAGTGAGGGACAAGCCTGAGCAGTGAAACAGAAATAATTGGAGGCATGGTCGCGTGCTTTGGTGATGTCTGCTCACTTTTGGGTTTTAGTATGTCACATGTTGAATGAAAACACTGAACTTCTGTTTCTGACCGTCGTTATCCTACCAGTAGTGACTGGAAGCAGGGTAAAACCCCAAAGAGGAGTTGTGGCCTTGTTAGGAAGAAGGCACGCTCTCCTCGGTTTCTTTTTCTTTTTCAAGTGTGCCAAATGGAGCTTCTGAACTATTGCTTCAGTAGCTGTCAAGGCAGATGAGTTAAAGAAGTATTTTGAGAGATGTATGATGAGAAGATAACCGGTCTTTTTCAGCAGAGACTCTCAGGTCCAGGAGGGGCAGATCCAGGTTATGACACTTCCTTACGTTTCTCGAGCTGGTTGTACCGAAGGAAAGGCTGGTCTGGCTGAGGCCAGTTGGGTCGTGTTTCCACAAAGGTGGAGGGGGCCAAACGCTTTAGTATTGCCTGGCGTTTCATTAGAATTATACCAGCCGGAGCGGCTTGAAGGAGATGATGAATCCGCATATTTTCTGTGCAGTAGCCGAAGTAGGAATGTGCTTAAATCCTGCCTATATCCAGGGCTAAGCACCTTTCTCTAGGGAACCTTTTGGATTCACGCTCTCTTGAAATTAGGATCATAAGCCCTTTCTTTCAAAAAGGGAGCAGAGGTCAATCTTTGCTTTCAAAACCCAGGAGGTGGCAATGGTTCTGGTTCCCTTTTCGTCATTAGCAGAGCTGTTATCCGCTACACTGCTCACCACACGTGTGGGAGACTTGAGCCCAGCTCTGCTCCTTCCTGAGGGGATTAATGCCCGTAATTCTTTCCATCAGAGTGAATTTTGTAATCACCAGGCTGTTGACTAGTATGAGGTGGTGTTGCTGTCAGAAAGACTGAACATGACTGTATAGCCTGACACAGAGATATTAGGTCACCGAGGACTAAGGCGTTTAAGGAAATAATGCATAAAAGCAAACTAGTAGTTTCAGAAGTGCAAGAGAAAAACATGCAAGTGTGGCAAAGATTACATTTGACCTGAAGATCAGATTCTGTTCAAAGATGTATGACTGCCTGCCTGGTAATTTCCAAATTTTATGTGCAAGCAGGAATAGAATTTGGACTTGAAAAGTATAGATAAACAGAAGAAAACAAGTTGCGGAATAAAATTACCTGCTTCGTAAGCTGTTTTGGTGAGTTGTGAAGGGTAAATAGGAAAATGCATATTAAACATTGGGAAAAAGAGAAATTAGATACAAAATATGTTATCTATAAAGTGTGTGTATATACGTATGTATTTATATATACATGTCAATTTTCAGTTGACATATGAAAGTGGTTATATGTGTGCCCAAAACATTAAGCCCAAAATGTTATTTCTCTTAATAGTATTTACAAAACTCTCAAGGTAACTTTTCTTATAATAATGTTTTTAGTAGAGACTTGGTAAAAACAAGCATTCAGGTTTGCTTATTTTTTCTTTTGCAAAATGTTAATGCAGAATGTTTGAAAACCACCAGGAGTTCTTTTTAGTCCGCTGCCTTTTGCCTTTATTTTAATAAAAATTTAAATGTTGATTATACGTGGAGAGAATTGAACTAGTAAAAGAGGCAAGGCAGAATAATTGGGTTTTATAACTTAAATGAATAAAGATTATCTTGCAAGAGATGAGAGTAAAACAAAGCCATGCTAATAATGACTGCATGTATGCACCTGTGATTTCCTGGTTCATTGTAAATATTTTCACTTCAGTTTCATTCCAGTGCCACTTTGGCAGTTACGGTTTGGGTTTTTTTCATTTTTGAGATCTGCTTGTGGTTTTTCGGGAGGGGGTGTGTGTGTATATGTGGAAAGTTAGGATGGTGTTGATAATAACATATCCTGAAGTAAAATTATGCACACGTTTACTAAAATAAAGCATATGGGGCATTTTTTCTTAAATGTCATGAATTTGAAATTTAATCTTAGAAGTACCTAAATTGCACTTGAGCTGCAGCCACTTTGCCGGGATTGGAATAGGATGATATTTACAGTCAGGTTTGCTAGTAAAGCTTTTCTTTCCCATTGTTACATGAAAGACTGACACAAAGAGGAGCAACTGAGTGTAACTTTAGTTTATATCATCAAACAAATGGAAGGAGATAGCTCAAGAGCTGCTGTTCTCAGATGTGTACATTAAAGAAGGCTGCCCTTGTCTTGCAAACTCTTGAAGGGATTTTGAACTTTACTAGTCCTCTCGAATGTTGGTGTAGACTTGTAATACAGTGATAATGCAGGTAACGAGTTTCCTAATGACTGAATTATTCTTACTGAATCTTTTTTATTTGTAATTGCCTCTTCATAGAGTCTGTTCCCCATCGTGTCTTTTTAGGACTGGACTACTAAATTTGGCACAGAGAGTTACAACTCTAAGACAGCCATTTTTGCAACCTACATTTTCTTCTTTCTGCTTGTATCAGTGAGTATAATTGCTATTCGGTGTCTTTTTTCTGGTGGCGTCTCTTTGTTGCCCTTCTGTGGAGATGGATGCTGTGAGAATGTGTGACTCCCTCAAAGAGGCCTCTGAAAGTTACTCAGCCAGTGCAGTCCTCTTCAAATGAGCAGTTGTTCTCTGTTGCCTTCTGTGCAGGTGGTGTCTTTTAAGCAGCTGCAGTACTGTCATTGCTTGCGGAAGAGTAAGTAACGGGTAGCCTTAGCACAAGGCAGCATCTAGTAGGTATGGGTAAGGCACAGGGCTGTTTGTTGTGGTTGAGAAAGACATTGCAGTAATTCATGTGGATGTGTGAATTATTTTTACAAAGCTATAGAAATAAGAGAATATTACCTTAACTATGTGTCACTGTAGTTACAGAAGAATGATTTCTGCTAATCCAGTTGCCAGCAGAGCCCAGACCTCTCTAGGCTCCATTAATCCTTTTTGTTGAGAAAGGAGGAAAGAGTCATCGGAAATTCCATGATCTCTTTTGCCAGAAATCATCTGATGTCAAGTCAGAGATCTTCCAGGCAAGTGTCTTCATCGAGAGGAATGCTGAGACTGTGATGCAATTGTCTGTTGTTATCAGGGAGTTTAAAGCTTAAGAGTAAAATTTGCTTTAGAAATATAAATACTTCCAAAATAGAAAATTTAACTACTGAGAGTTTATGCATGGGAATGTAATATTGGAGGATATATAAAAGAAAAAACTCACCTTTATGTGGTCACATTTTGCAAAGGTTTGCTTGATATTTTCAGATTGATTTCTGACTTTTTCTTGCTAGTTGGCTGTGTTTGTAGTGCTTCACCAGCTCTTCTTTGTGCACCATCTCTGGTATCAACAGGAAAGTGCACAGTTTTACTGCAGGGCAATGGGGCCCGCCTCATTTTTATATTTGTGCTCACACCATACTAATGACATTTTATTGTCTCAGGAACATGACTGGAATTTTTAAAGTGGTAAGAATATCATGTATACTTTTGCTTGGTTTATTTATAAGTACAAAACACTACATATGGAACAAGTGCCTTCTGTGTTCCAGCTGAGCTTCCTAAACTTTTGTTAGATAAAAAAATACACACATTAGTAAGGATCCTGAGTTTCTGAAAATCAGACTGCTCAGTCTCCTTTAGTTTTGAAATAAAGTATTAATTAACTGCACACGATCAGGGCAGCAGGAATGAAATTAGGAAAGAGGAAGTGTGGAGACACAAGTGAAATTGCTTAAAGAGCTGAAAAACATGATGCATAAACAAGTGCTGAAAGAAAGCAATTCCTTAAGTAAGAAGGGGCTGAGAGGGCGAGAAGACACATCTGTTGAAGCGCATTGCATAGCGGAGGGGCTTATGGCAAAGAAATGGATCAGGTTGCAGCAGTGAAGATTCATCATGGACAAACACAGTTTTCTAGTGGCAGTACTGAAAGGTTGGAATAATCACCTGCGGGACAATGGCGCTTCCGTTGCCTGGGGTCTTTAAGAACAGGTTCGGTTAGCTGTGTTGTTCCCACCAGATAGTTTAGTTATCATACCCTGGGGCTGAGTGATGGACCGTCTGACCTTTGGAGTTTCCTTCCATAACTCCTTTGGTTAACAGACCCCTAACTACACATTGCACAGATTTTAATGGGATCAGAGTACGAGACTGATACACACCAAAACCTGTTTTCCACCTCTGTGACCTATGGAATTTGTTACACGTATGAGAAAGGCTATGGTAGTTGTCAAGTAAAGGTCATGTTTTTCAATGGATTCAGTTTTTTAGGGAGTGTTCCTTGCATGTCATCCTCCAGGACAATGCTATAGCGAGCACCTGTCCTCCTCCCCTTTAAATAATATTCTTCTGTGCCATGATGTTGCATCCAGGCCAGTTATAGAATTGTTATTATGTTTGGAAAAACTAAGAGGATGCGTGGAGTGGCTTGTGGGGAAGAAGTGTGGCCTGAGCATGGATCTGAATGAGCAATTGTTCCAGCATGCATGAGGTAGAAATTGTTGATGTCAGTAGACTACAGCTTCACATTTGCTTCATACGTAGGCAGCCACATTCAACAGTGAGCTTTGTAATCCCACTTAATTTCATTTTATCTGTGAATACGTATGCCCTTGGGAAAAATTAGTTTCTTAGTGGGACTAGCAGGGAGAGGAGGCATACTGTGTGACCTGGGGTTGTGTATCTATTGCAGTGATAAATGTGAGAAATCTTGTGTTTTTATAATGCTTCATTACCAGTCTTCTTGACCATCAGCAGAAGAGCAAGGAAACTGGAGAACTGATTTCTTCACAAGACGTTATTAGCCATAGCTAATAAATTATTTTAATAGCTAAAGAGGATGCTAGCACTTGCTTAAACAGCTGTGGTTTCATATCTGTGTATGGTTTGCAGAGAAGGTAACTGCTACTGGGAATATGTTGAAATGCAAATTATTACATTCTCCAGGTAAAGAATAGCCAAAAAATCTGTCCTTTTATTCAGTTAAAGTGTATCTAGTGGGTGGTTGATTAATGCTTGAGTATTGAGCGCTCTGTTAATAGCTACGTAAGTAGTAGTAGTTAGAAAAATATATTATTTTTATATGGTATAATAAACAGCTGTGAATTAATGTAGTGTATAAATACATGTCAAATTTACAGTGTGTGAGAAGTGTTCCTGGCTTGGGCTTTTGTAGACATTTAAGCCACTAGTGTATTTGGGTCAGTATGAATGTATTTCTTAAAATGAAAATGTTAAGGCTTTTAAATTAAATTTCATGCCACTAGAAAGATATTTTTCATCTCGTTAGTATCACTAATGTCATTAATATTAAAGCTTTGTCAGCATTTTTACATGAGTAGTCTTTGAAAGGTCACTGTTGCATCTTGGGCTAATGAAGTTTTGTATTCAGTTTCTTGGCATGCCCTAGCTTGTTTCTTAGCAAAAAATCTGAAACACAGGATTTACTTGAAAAGCAGTATAGTGCTATTTTGTATACATTTTCCCCACATGTACAAATTAAGTGTTTATAACAAAATGCAATTGCAGTTTTTGGAGAAAAGCAGGGAGACATGGCCCCAATGCTCATTAGTCAGAAGGCATGTGAAGAAACCCAAATAATTTAATTTTTTAAGCTAGTCGTAACTTTCTAGAATGTGAGTTCTTGTTGTTTCTGAGTGGGATTAACATTTCTCTCATTGCTCTTAACATTTTTCCCCTTGTAACCAATACTGTGTTTCCTGTGAGGCGGAGTACGCTGACTCTAGATGGCAGTCACTGTCAGGCAAAGGGAAGGAAGGATCATCCTGGGTTGCTTGGCTTGGACCCTGCAAGTCTTTGCACCAATTGGCTTCTCTGGTTGCAATTTTTATGGTGTTGGACAGCAATGTAAGTGTCACCTCGGCTTCTCTCCCTTCCGAACTGCGACAGAGATACTGTGAAGAAAGAAAGAAAAAGCAAAGGGCAAAAAATAAACGAAACTGAGAAAATGTTGCAGTGAAACATTCACAAAAGACAGCTTTAGTAATGCTGACAATAATAAAGAGATTTCTTTTGTATCAGCAAGACTTGGTCCTAGATTAACAAAAATAAATTTGTCTATAAGGGGAGAAATGCCAGTTTCCCACTAAATTCAATTTCGAAGAGCAGAATAGATTGACCAAGGTGCAAGCGGGGATCGTGGGAGTGAAGGAATGCGTGGTTGTAAATCTCATTTAATCGAGTGAGGATTTCCTCACGGTCGTGTGCTCATGTTGTTGGAGAAATTGTGCTCTTTTTGTTTAAGACCTTGTGTCTTCCCCCGCCCTCCTGGCCACCCATCCTCCCTTCGCAGCATCCAGCCTCTTTTAATTTCCAGACTCCTTCCCATCATTCTGCAGGTAATTCCTTTCCTTCACGCTTGTTAGCAGTCTGTCTCTTGACTCTCCACTCTGTCTCTTCTCTTGAAAGTAGGATGGGCTTTAATTTTTTTCTCCCCCTTTCTTAGTAGAGGTGCTGTTTGCCTTCCTAACTCGTCACCAATAAACATTTTGATGTACCATTGCAATTGGAAAAGGCAGCAGCACTCAAGCAAAGGAACAGCAGTTTCTCAGCGCTGGCTGTGTGGGGATGATTGCACTTCATGAGATGAATACTGCTTGATAAGAAAGCTATTGTTATAATAAATACAGTTCAAAACCAGGAATTAATCTATAGACTTTATTGATCTCTGGTTTCAAATGCAGTGCCAAATTACAGTCTTGTTTACGTATGTGCAAATCCCAAGAAACTCTTTGGAAAGTGCTGGACTAGTTCTGGATTTACAGAGGTATACTTTAAGATCAAGTTCTGGCCTTCAGTTTCAATAATGAGAAAATGATTTACTGTTATATTGCATATTGTATTAACTGCCAGCATTAGTAAAGGGACTGTGATCTATAAGCACTTTGCAGATATTATGCAGGACATTTTCTGCACTAAAAAAGAGTAACTGAAAATCAGAAGGTCTTGATTTTTTCTTAATGCAATCTTAGCAACAAGCTTTTAATTTCTTAATGTACTAGTTTGACAGTGCAAAACTACTAATTTATGAAAGGGACAGTGCGTTAGTTGCAGAAGAATGAAAATAGCAACCAAAGCTTTAATGAGGTCTTTTTTTCTACATGTTTATAATGAAAAATACCATTGACATTTTATGCCAAGTTTTACAATTCACAGTCAAGTGCATTTTCGGAGCCGGTTTGAGAAATGTGGACTACCGTTTATGAGGGAAAGCTTTCTGAGAGTTAGCAGTAATTTAGTACAGTTTTCTGTGTGAAGTTTGTGTGCAAGACAAGATAGAGATAATTCCGGTGTTATGTCAAGATTATATATTAGGATGACAGGTATCACAGTCCCTAATAGATTGCACAGTACAGAGATAATGAAGAGTGATGCTTTCTGTTCCCAGCCGTGCCTTGGGCCTGGTAGGTAACTGTGGGCAAATCAATCCTGCCTCCTCAGTTTCTCTCTCTGTATAAACGATGGTAATGATGTGGATTATTTTGTGTTTTGTTTTGAGATCTAAAGGGAATACATAGAACTGAAGCAATAGGAACATGATGAGAAATACAAGGTGGTAAAATAAGCGTCTATGTTGCAGACAGCTTTGTACTGGCAAGTGATTATGAATTTATTGACTGTACTGATCTTTCCCGTTGAGGGTATTACGATGTACTTGTTCACAGGATTGTAGGAAAAAAAACCCCTGCTATTTCTTATGCTAGCCTATCTTTCAGCTTCTTATTCGGAATTTACCGTAAGGTTATTCTGCTTTTATTCTTGTCTGTTACCATCCCCATGAGGGACAGTTAAAGCTGTAGTTAATGGAGGATAAGGACAGCAAAGGTCTGTCTGTCTTTCTTTTCTCTATCTCCTCCCTTTCTATCTCTCCGTCTCTCTTTGGCCATTGAAAATGTAGGTCATATTGCATCACCATAAAATGGAACAGTCAGAAAGGTGTTTGAAAAATGCTGACATCCTTAGCCTGGGGTGCATGCCAGTGTCCTTTGTTTACATTGAGAATAGTGTTGTACCTGTGTAAGAACCAGCATCTGTGTTAAGGTTAGTGCGATGGTACCTAAATTATGAGTCAGATTTTAAGATGACTTTCATCTGCCTGCAGTAATTTAAAATTAGACAGATAAAATGCAACCACTCACAATAATGATATACATGAGGAGCTAATGTGAAATCTTTAATCTGCAATAACCGTGACGGTGTAGTTTGAATAATATTACCTTTAACAGAGAAGCTCAGTAATAAATTTTGCAAATGATGTTAATCATGTACTCTGCATTGTCTTGATTAGCTGTGTCTTTCTGTCTTGAAAAGTATGTTTACATTATACATTTGTATATTATTTTCGATATAACTGTTTTACTTCATGCACCCTTTTAAATAAGCCAGTCAGGATTTTATTTATTTTAAAAAATGGAAAATCCTGATGTCCAGTGTCTTACTGCTTGCTACCAGTCTTTTATTGTTTGTGTTTCTGATGTAATACATGTTGTAATTGGTACAGCATAAAATGCAGAACATATCTTTTTCTTCTCTAGATGTATATAAATACCATTTTTAAAGAAATGTATAATTTCAGCTGTCCTTATTTCTCATAGTTTGCAGCAGTAAGCTAACGTGTTTTATAGATTGAACTTTCAAATGGTGGTGTAAATCATACTGCAAGATGCAGGTGTTTTGAAATATAAGAGAAGATACTAAGAGAATATCTTTCATTGTTTCTGAAACTAAGTATTTTTTTAACCTTTCTCTTCTATGCTTTGTGTGGTTGTATTTAAACAGTTGAAGTGCAATATGCAAAGGCTTCTAATGACTTTGTTAATCTTACTGCTAAAGAAGACTTCAAAGTTAAAAGATAAATTGTTGGAAGATGAAACTAAAATTAGTGATAACGTGATTTGCTGAGCAAAATAATGACTGCAAATATTTTCCAGTTGCCATTAGGCAGAGGAAAATGACAGGAGTAAAAGTTAAGATCACTCAGTGCACTTTGCTGTGCGCAATTGTTTTCAATTGTTACCAGTTTGTTTAGAATTACCCGTAAGGTGTTGTTGCTTCTCCATTGACTAAGATGATATTAGTTATTGAAGTTTGACCCTTCTCGTTATCTGTGAAGATACCTGTGCGTGTAGGAAGTAGTTTCAGAATAACTTGTATCATTAGTATATTTTGCACTGAATATTCTATTGCATTTGTGTTTGCACAAATAATAGTAAATATTAAGGTAATTCTGAGAAACACTTTATGTTGGTATGCATAGGAACTATATGAAATCTTGAGATGCTGCAATTTTGGTAGTTGATATTTACAGAAGTTTGCTGTCTAAATGTAGCTGGTACTTATTTTTTAACCTGCGAAGATGTAAAGAATAGCATCTCCCAACGGGAATAGGAGGGCCAGTTAGGTGACTGGTAGAGCTTATAGTTCTTATACCACATTTGACCCCCTGAGGTTCGGTAGTTGGTGGGGCTGGAGTCAGCCTCCAGCCCAGACGAGATCAGCCTGAGAATTGCTCTGGTTTATGCCTGCAGCTGGCCAGCTCGTGTTCTTGCAACACGCGCCTCCCGCACCCGGCTTTCCAAGCGGCGGAGTGAGACCTCGTTAGGTTATCCCCAGAAACAAAATGTCTAAATGAAGCCCAGTGTTGGGGTGCTTATACCTAGCGTGTCCAAATATTTGTTTATATAGATGTAGACAGACATTGTATTTTACCTAAATTTGGCTATTTAGTAGACAACAAAGGAGAAAGAATGTTCTGAAATTTAGGCGTATTCTTTGGTGCCTATTTCTGACAACTAAGAAGCACTATAGTTAAAGGAGTTTGGATAGCTGAAGCATTGGTTTTAATACTTTCAAAAGTTGGGGATGCTTTATCACATACATTCACGTTTCCTTTTTTCTAATAAGTTGCTTTGCAATTACAATTTTCATGTAAGTGTGTTTCCGTTAAATGGATTATATGCATTAGTCGTTAGAATTATGCCTTTATTATATGCGTCTACGTAGATACAATTTTGACTAGAATATGGCTTTTGATCTGCCAGTCTGTGGTGTCCTGTCTTGCATATCAGTAACTCCTCGAAGTGCTAAATAGCAACTGCAACCAAGTTTCTTCGGTAGTCAGGCATTAAGAATGACATAACGATGAGGCTGCTTTGCTAGATTGAAAATGCAGGCCCTTTTCCATTTTTTTGGATTGCTGCTTTGACTGTTTTTATCATCTTGCCATCTTTAAACTAGCTCTGCCTCTTCCAGGGTACCCAAGTGCTTGCCTTCTGGAGAGAGAGCTCCTCCTGGTTTATGCTCGATCATCCCATCGCTTCCTTGCCTTGCTCTGCGCTGACAGTTGTGGTTGTAATTGACCTGCTGTAAATTCTCAACAAGAATCGTTCCTGTTCTTTGCCACCCATTATCCAGAGAAAGAGCTCTCTTTAAAGGGTCGTTAAGCTGTCGTTTTACTCTTCTGAAACTTATTCCCTTAACTTCCTTCAAACTCAACTCCAGATGTAATCCCTACAGCAAAATTCACAGGTGGTGGCGTAGTATGCTCTGATCTCTTGTATATGGGAGTAAATTCTTGCTGATCCTTCCTTCACCCTCATCTGGTCCGGTTTTTGTACTTACCACTTACTGCCCTATTTCTAGATTTTTTTAAGTATTTGGAGAAGTCTTCTGTTTTATAGGTAGTTTTCGTTTTTACATGAAGCAATGGAACTTGCCTTTTCTGTAACATAGAACATTTATGTCAAGACAAAAGAAAGAGCGTTTTGCATGCAGAGCTCCCGTATCCCCTAAAGAAATAGGGGTAGAGATGAAGGAGTGAGATACTTCCACATCAGGGAAGTCGTATGCTTGAAGGGATTGGGACTTTGAGGCTAAACATTGAAGGATCTTCTGTGAAGGGGATGGTCCGTATGAATTCGGAGTCGCCTGTCCTAAGCAGGCCAAGGAAGAAAAGGAGTTTTGACAAAGACTGCGTTGCATTTCACGGTGAGCAGCAGCAAGAGTTGAAGAGAAAATTTTATATCATAGTATTCAATGAGATTTGTATGTGTAAGAAGGAAATACAGTGTTTTCTGAGATTTCTGCTACTGTTGAAATTTGTTAACAATTAGTTTTATTAACCACAGATCAGAACACTGGCTGCAGATGAGAGANAGAAAATATTACTGGACTTGCTCTCAAGTGCTGTCTGCTCAAGACAAGAAAATTTTGGATTTTATGGAGTAACTGGGGTATAATTAAGCTCGGATGTGCTGCTTAGGATCAAGTATGTCACTGAGCAAAGTTTAGAAATAGTAGATATATCTGTAGGTGATCTCAGTCAAGATAGTGTCAGCTGCTAAGCTGCAGTTGAAAAGAAAAGGAAAAAATGGGGGGGGGTATATTTTATCTTTGGTGGATGAGAAGACTTTAAAGGCAAGAGCTCTGTTTGCAGACAGCTTCTCAGGAGCAGCAGGAGCCAGGAAAAGCTTCCTACTGCACCTTCCACTGGGGCAGAGCCCTACGGCCTGTGGGACAGCTTGGGTGCCCTCTTGGACTGCATTCCTCTTGTCTGGACTTTGATCCTTGGAGGGGAAAAAGATAGTTTTCTCTGAAGTGTCATCTGGTCCCAGCACTAGGTTGGCTTATTTATATCTATAGTCATGACTTTTTAGTAGATGAAAAAAATCACTGGTTTAATTTCAAAGCACTTACAAAAATCAATTATTTGATTCTTAATATAACCTGTGCACAAGGATGGTTGAAGGTTTTTTTAAGTTTTATCAGCACTTTGGTTTAGCCATAACTAATTAGGCATTGTTTTATGCTAAAGCAAAACAAACCAGGCTTAAATTTGGTTTGTATAAGCAGTAAGTTTATGAGCATTGAATGAAAGGATTTTACAGACCTGAGCTTGAAATGATAAATGTTCCATCTGTGGGAAAGGCCTCAGTCTGTACACCTCTCTAATTTTTGTTAAATTCTTTGTCAGCAATACAGTAATAGTCACTAATGACTGTTACGTGAGGGATCATTTGTAGCTATCCGCGTTCTATGACATGGTGGTAAAAATGTCAGTGACTGCGTACCGAGAGCCCCTGTTGTTGGAGTCGTGCTATATTCTAGAAAAATCCTGTGCAGAAAATCCAGTGCTGTCGTGTTACCGGCTTGTAATACCGGCACAACCGCCTGCTTGGAAATCTGGTCAGTAATAGTGGATGTAAGTGCAGTAACTGGGCTGAAGATTGAGATTTCATCCAATGCATACCTTTCTGGTAATGTCAGGCTGCCATTTAAAGAGCTGCTCTGTACATAAGAGTGCATAACAGCTCCCTGCTTACCTTTCAATTTTAAATCCGTTGCAGAAACTGTATTTGTAAAATTGATAAAATGCTTCATATTAGTTTGTAAAGAGAGACATTTATAGTTATGAAATAGAAAAAAGGTTTCAAATGTCTTATTGCTGTACTCTTTTTGTTTTCTTTCAGAATTAATCAGGTACAAGTTAAAAAAAGCTTCCAAAATCTGAACAGATGAAGATCAATTGATAAATCAACCCAGCGATTCACCATACTTTCAAGGTACTGTGACATGCTTACCCAAATATTTTCCTTCAGCATAATATTCACATACTTTAGATGTGAGAAGCATGGAGAACAGGATATTAGCAGGGTTACATAGCAAGTCTGAAGTGTTACCAGATGCAGTGGGGAGCCTTTTTTATTTTTTTTTTGAAATGCAGGTGTTCAATATATGTTTCACTGGGAAATAAAGCGACCTTAAAATCAACCTAAAGGGAGTTCAGTGCATGGAACAGTCAAACTTAAAAAGATAAAAGTAAGTTGATTGTGTATCTCAATCATTTAGGTGAAGTTATTTGGACAATAAGATGTGGCAGACAGGCATATTTTTAATTCATTTATTACATTTTAGAAGAAGTAAACTTCTCGTTCTGAATAATTATTTTTGTCTGTTTCCACGTTTGAATGATGCTTTAAAGCATTTGAAGACTGTTAGGCTCTGGTATATACCATACTTGTTGTAAGTTCAGACAGTAGAATTGTAAACTGAGGCAAAGACTGTACAGTTGCCTAACACAGCGGCATTATTCTCCATGACGAGCATTCCTGGCAGAACGTTAAGAAAAAGAGGAAACTGTGATAATAAATTGAAATTTTGTCTAAAAAGCTGTTAGTGCAGATTATTTTATCAGCTACTGCTAGTTCATTGAAATACTATCTATTTCTTTCTCTGTTTCCTTTACGTTTATCTCTGCTCTTTATTATCACATGCATTTCATCATTTTGTATATTTTACTTGACATCATGAAAGAAAAGACTTCACTCTAAGGCTGCAATTTCTTCACACACAGGATTGAATAATCCAGTCTGTTACAGCCTGGCTAGTATTTGCTGTGCAAATCATCTTTTAATATATTTTAAAATAGATTGCAGCGGAAAGGGTCATAACAGTTAGCATGGAGCTGGTCTGCAGAACTTACTGAAGCGGCAGAGTTAATCTGAGCTCAAGAAGAGAAAGGAATGTTTGTCATGGTGTGGCTCTTGCAGTATGTAACATTGGAAACTAGTATCTGAGGTTTCTATAACAAAGTGCTTCCCCTGGATTTCCCGGCAGCCTGGGAAGTGGCTGTATTAGTGAACTCAGAGTGCCTGGGGTTGCAAACTGAAATTGCCATTGTTCTTATCTACTTCTTCGCTCGTCGACACTAAATAGGGCCATGACATCTATCAGGTTTTCATCTAATCATAGGAAGGTCTAGATTGGAAGAATGCTCTGGACATTTTCTGATCCGACCTTCTGTTGAAGCAGGTTATCTGAGGCCTGCTTAAGCCAAGTGTTAAGGATTTCCAGCCAGGGAAAGTCCACCATTTCTCTAGGCAACCTGTTCCAATATTTAATTGTTCTTACACTGAATATTTTTTTCTTGTATCCAGACAGAACTTCTGAAGCAACTTGTGCCTGTTGCCTCTTGCCCTGTCACTGTGTTTCTTGTGAAGAGAGTATCTCCATCTTCTGTGTAACTATCTTTTCCTTATTGGAAGACTGTGATTACATCCCGCCTGAACCTTCTCTTCTTTAGGCCAAACCAACCCAATTCTTCCTCATTTCTTCAGTAAGTTTTCCAACCTTTGAGCCACTTTGGTAGCCTTCTGCTGGACCCTGTCCAGTTTTTCAGTGTTTCTTGAACTGTCCCAGTCTTGCAGCCTGTCATGCTCTCTGTACGTAGTGACACTTCCTTTGGGTGTATCTACCTGCCTTCCAAGTTTCGTGTCATCTGCAGACTTGCTGAGGATGCATTTAATCCCATCATCCAGATTATTTTAAAAGATACTGAATGGGATTGAGCCCAGTATCGACCCCCAAGGAGTTCTGTTTGTGACTGATTGCCAGTTTGATTTTGAGCCATTAACTACCCTTTGAGCACAGCAGTTTAGCCAGTTTGCTACCAGTCTCATGGTCCACATCCGTGACCTTTCAGACTAACTCTCTTAGCACGGTTGCATGCATCCTGTCAAGTCACACAGACCTGTCCTTGTCCAGTTTGTATGATATTTTGTTGCTAACTTGCTAAGCATGCGGTCAGTGCAGGCAAGCTAGCATCAGCAAGCAGCAATCAAATGTGAGAAGAATGGTATAAATTTAAAATTTCATGGTGCTAGGCTTCACAGGATCCTTGATTTGATGTTAATCAGCACGTCAAACTTCTAAGGGTGCAAGGACTCGGGCAGCTTCACATCGTAGGTAGGCATCGTTGTGGTCTCAAGGAACTCTTGTGTCCTGTGGGCCGTGCTTGGACCCAGAGTCTTCTGCCTCGATGTATTGCCAAGGAGCCACGTAGACCAGCTGGCAAGAAACCAGGCAGGGTTATGAAACCTTGCATTGTAGTTAGGTTCCATCAGAAGATCATTGATATGAAACTGTTCCCATTGAGTGCTTTGATTTCAACAGATGGAAATTCAGCACTAATATTTTGTTACAATTGACCTGAAAGCTGTGTATTTTAATCATTCTAAATTGTAATATCATATTCTCTGTGTATGAATGAGAATTTAAAAGGTCATACCTGTTTCTGATTCCTCTGATTAAAATGACTCATCTGCATAGTTGGGTTGCCGAAATTGTTTTAGCATTTCCAAATTCAAAAGGTGATTTCAATACTTTGTGTAAAATAAAGATTAGTTTGATTTCCAAATCATTAACTAAATGTATTTTGCGTAGGTTTACCTATTTACCTTGGACACTTGAAAACTTTGTGTCACTATTCAGTGTTTTCTCTGTAAACGTCTCTTCAAGAATGGACAGTATTTAATGACATCTAAGCAGGGCAAGGATCTGTGTTCCTGTATTCTTTATGCTACTTATTCTGCTGTAGATAGCTGCGTCGTCAGTTCTAGCAGAGATTTGACTTGCGTTTAAAGACATAGTTGACAACTAAGTAAAGAAGGAAGTGGTTGCAATGTGTTTTTAGATACTGTATATTTTATTAACACATAGCAGTGACATAGGTTTGTAATTTGGGTGTAAAAATATCTTCTGTATAGTCATTGTGAAGTTTGGGGCATCTGTTGCATTCTCATCCTAACGCAGAATTCTTCTCAGATTTACTTACATTTATTAGCCTCCCTTCCCCCATTCCTTCTCCTCAGAAAAGGGTACTTTAAGTTAGTCTTCTAATCTTAACAATATTGTTCTTTCCCCCTAGTACAGGTGGTTTATAGTAAGTATCCACAATGATTTCATATTCCAATATTTAAAGTAGCAGTATTCAGCACTTCTGAGCATCTTCAGCTCCCTGTTTGAAGTGTTACTCATAAATAAAATTATATGCATCTACCTGTTTCCAGGATCTGTGGGAAGAGGATAATAGACTGGCATGGTTTGTTGTATAGTTTTTTATTGTATTCTGCTCGTGATTATTATTCTGCAGGATCACAGTCCTGTGTATAGCTATAAAGGGAGAGGTTGTTTGATTTCACTGGAGGTGAGAGTGAGCTAAAGGTTACCATAATGCATTTTTCTAAATGCAGTAATATTTTTCTGTAGCGGGGCTTAAATGAAATGATCTGTTTTGTTGTTGCTGCATAGTTCTGTCAGCATCTAGACATGCTGATTTGTATGAACTTTTTATCTCTTGCTTCCCTACTTGCTCAATTATATTCTTATACTTCTCATACTGGAGACATACTCTGAAATGCACAAAATCTACTCCTAGTTACACCTCTGTCGACAGGCGCTGATGGGAGGGTCAGGACTTCAACATATCAGCTACTTGAGCTGTCATTTCACCCTGACTCCCATCTACCAACAAGTCTTTACTAATAATACTTGTTCTTAGTTTTTAAGCCCTTCTTGATCATTTCACACCTTTTAGCTAGAATTAACTTAATTGATTTCCTTTAACGCTGTAATGCCCCTCAGATCCTTTCCCTGACAGACTTGTTTTGTGAATTCACTATTTTTCTTTCTTCTGAGTACTGGTAAAGTGACATCCTCGTAGGTTCTCCCAGTCTCTCCCATCGCACTTCAATTCTTGCGTCCTTTCACTTACATTGTGGAAAATCATCGGTGAATCCTATCATTGTATTTCTTCCATTCTTAAAAGAGTTCATCTGCAGATCCATCCTTCGTTTTTCGTTCCAGTTAAGAATTATCATGTCTCAGGTCCTGTACGGAGGCTGTCTTACAGATTCTGACTGAGCAGCTGAGGTAGGCGTTCCCTGTTTGAACGGCTTTCCCGGACCACCTGGCGAAAGAATGAAACCTGCCGGTACAGGTGAAAAAATACCTGCGGTGTCATGCCACAAAACAACCGTCCTCTGCAGTTTTAAGCAGTTGCATGCTGTTTGTAGGCATACATTTAATCATAGTATTGCCAACCATCATTAATATGTTGTTAAATCTATTTAGTGAGCTTTAAAAATGCAGGGTTTCCTTTTTTGTGTCCTTCCTTCCTTCCTTCCTTCCTTCCTTCCTTCCTTCCTTCCTTCCTTCCTTCCTTCCTTCCTTCCGCTATGTTATATTGTTTGTTTGTTTGTTTGTTTATGCTTTCTGCATCCCATTATTTGGCTGTTTACATCATCCACTGTCTTCTGCTGGTTTCCTGCCTTGCATTTTTCCTTCTCCACCTTCTATCTGAGCTGAACTTACTCCTCCAAGTTTTTTCTCTCCATTCTCTGAATACCCATTCAGAGTCACACATGCAAGCAGTCTGTGGTTACTCACACACCCTCTCAGTCCCAGTACTGCTTCTTGGGCTATTTTGCTTCCTCAGTTAAGCCCTGGACCATTTCTTGGGCATTTCTGGACCACTTCTTGTTCTCTTAAAGGAGCACTGGCTTCCAGGCAGCGCTTTCCGCACTTCAGTGTTCTGCCCACTCCTGAGAAGAGCTGTCCCACTTAATTCTGGGTACCTAATGGAGGTGCCTAATTTATGTGCATATTCATCCTTGGCCTCCTTCTGTGGTCAGTGGGAAAAGAAGGGCTTCTTCAAAAAGTGCTTTTGACCAGGAGGGACCAAACTGATCCCAAAAGTATCCCTGGCTCTCCGCTGATTGCCGAGGGAGCGTTGGATGACCATACTCCTGACCTGGATGTCTCAGATTCATAATAGTCACCTCTCTTCAAAGGCTACAGCTTGTATATTTGTTTTCAACTCTTATCTCCCTCTAACGTGTTGGGTTCTCAGGGTTTTGTCTGTTTTTCCCTGAAATCATTGATGTATTTGTATATAGCACTATGGAAACAATTTAAGAGAATTGAACTTGTGTGCTTAAAAACCCCAAACACATATTCAGCCTAGTGAGTTTGGGGGAAAATAAAATTCTCTCCATCTTCAATCCTTGTAAAATTCATTTTTCATCTGCCCCTATTCCTGCTGTCTGACTCGTCGGTCTTGTGCACTGAACCGTTGGACTGATGGCTCTGCTGCCCCTTTCCTCCCTCTGCTGGGATACTGATGTATTCACGACAGAGTGGGAAGAGATTTCACTAGCGGAAGAGGGTTCACTACAGGACAGCCTAAGGCCCAGATTGCAGAATTAGATCTCGAGTGGGAAAATACAGGGGAAAAAAGGAGAAGTTATGAAAGAGGGAGGGGGGGAAAAAAGCAACAACCGGTTTGAAAGAGCAAAAAAGAGCAAGAAAGGAGATAATCGAAGATGTATGAAATAAAGGTGTTTTACCCATTTGGCTGGCATTTTTAAAGCAAGAGGCACTTTTGAGTAACTTGGTGAGCGTCAACCTTCGAAACTGAAAAGCTGATAATATGTTGGCTTGTTAAAGTAGTTAGCTTAGCAGTGTAATTTTGCCAGATTAAGCCATTTTACTTTTGACATATATGTATCAGTGATGTTTAAAGACAAGAATTGTGTGATGTGTGAACATGAAAATGATATGCCATGGTAAAATCTGTCACTATTAAAAGGTAGGTGTTGGTGTTCTATGGCTCTGTTTGGTCACCCATCGCTATATTCGCTTTATGGCCTGTGTAAAATAAATAAGAGCGAAAGCCTTTACGAATTCGATGGACACTCGGCTGTATCGATGGTTGTTTTTCAAACTGCAGCTGCGACAACTTTCTGACAGCTTTCTCCAAAACAAAGGAGAGATGTGTGAAGGCAGTAAAGTTTCCAACATAAACCAGAGCATTTGACACAGAGAATATCGTTCTGTCTGTAGCTTGCCTTATCCTGTGGCTGGACTTGAGTTCAGCTACGGGTATTGTATCAGACTCCATTGGTGGAGCACCTGAAGAATTAAGCTTGAAAGAAATCGCTTACAGATTTTTTCCTATCCGCCTTCTATACCACAAAATCAGCTTAGGTTCAGTTCAGAAATTGTTCAGCACCTGACTGACAGCTTTCTTCCAGTGACGTTCTTAATTATAAGTAGCTTTCTATAGTATAGAGTATACTGTTTGATAATTAATCAAACAATAATGCCCTCCATTCATCATTTATCTTTAGACTCTGCTCGCATAAATGCCTTTACTCATGGCTCAGACCTAAGTTGATGAGTTATTTCACCGTTTTGGGAAGCTGCAAGACAGTTACAGACACGCGTAACTGAGAGATCAGGACCCAGGTCAAGAAGCTGATAGCCTTGGTTAGTTAATCGTGCTACAGATGTCTGCAGTAGAAGTCATTGTTGCTATCTTTGTCTAAATCTCATGGTGTTTGCCTTTTTTTAGCGAGTGAAGTGAGACTCACAGTGATCAAGAGGAGAGAAAAATCTCACTTGCTGTTCTGTGTTAGATGTACAGTTTTACAAGATAGGTTCTGAGCGTGGCATAAACGATCGGTTGGGTGGAACACTGAAACGATTCTGATAATTACAAACCTGTCCCATCCCATATGACGATTGTCTGAGGAGCTTGTGTTTGTACATCTTTTGTATGCACAAATTCGGAAGGAAACATCTATAGCTTGTAGAGTTCCACACTTTACATGAAAATAGCGAAGCCTGGGTGCGTGCACACCTCTGGAGGCAGATTCATTTACAGCTCTGATTTCTGCTCTCTCGTTTTGCGGATACGCGTACGGGACCTGCGAGCGGTTCCGCTGATGGCGCGGGTCCCGCGCTCTGCAGCTGGCGCAGGGGCCGAGTACCCGTGGAGGAGGCACACGGAGGATGAGATGCGCGCCCGGGCTGCTCGTTGAGGAGGTGACTGGCAGGGGATGAAGCGTGGCCAGAAACCTGGTGGCCCGGGACTTTGACATCGGCGCTTGCGCATCCAAGTCCATAGAAGAGAAAACCCTGCTTGTGAACGGATCCTAAAACGGGATTTGTTTTCCCTTTTTATTTTTTAAATCGAAGAACTTGATTTTGCAAAGGTTAAACTTGGTCCCCGAGAGTTTTTCAGGCAGGAAACCATCCTTTCATCCACCGCTCCAGCGTCATCCCGAAGTTTAGGCCGGGAAAAAAAAGCTGCTGTTTGAAAAGAAACGAGGAATAACGACCACAGGACCCCCTTCCCCCGAGGGAGGCGGGTAACGAATATAACGAAGGCAACGGCGAGCAGGAAACTCGCTCCGGGCGGGCCGCCGCCCGCCCGGAGCGAGTT